>Ga0180220_1000067_pt1 | contig 208520 bp, 196 predicted proteins | sample eDN5th37CBELigBY_FD_151335 | JGI IMG/M metagenome (GOLD analysis project Ga0180220, IMG submission 151335) | Enriched backyard soil microbial communities from Emeryville, California, USA - eDNA 5th pass 37_C BE-Lig BY (version 2) (version 2) | ecosystem: Environmental > Terrestrial > Soil >... | reverse complement strand
CAGCTTCACGACCGCGAACGTGATCTGCCGCGCGCCGTCGGTGACGATCCCCGACAACAGCGCCACCGGCATCGGCGACTCGATCACGATCAGCGACACCTCGACGCTGACCGGCCTCAAGGTCTCGATCAAGGCGACCCACTCCTACGTCGGCGACCTGCAGTTCTCGCTCACGCGCGGTGCCACCACGACCATGATGGTCGACCGCCCCGGCACCACCGGCAGCGGCTTCGGCTGCAGCGGCCAGAACGTCGACATCATCCTCGACGACGGCGCCAGCGTGCTGGTCGAGAACCAGTGCAACGGCACGCCGCCGGCGCTCTCCGGGGACGTCAAGCCGAACAACGGCATCAACAGCGCGTTCGCCGGCCAGCCGTTCAACGGCACCTGGACCCTGCGCGCGTTCGACCGCGCCAACGGTGACGGCGGCACGCTCGACGAGTGGTGCCTGATCCCGACGACCTCCGGCACGCCGGTGACCTACACCGTCGGCGGCACGGTCAGCGGGCTTTCCGGTGCGGGCCTCGTGCTCTCGCTCAACGCCGGTGCGCAGACCCTGCCGGTGTCCGCCAATGGCGCGTTCACCTTCCCGACCGGCCTCGCCAGCGGCGCCAGCTACGCGGTCACCGTCGGCACGCAGCCGGCCGGCCAGAGCTGCTCGGTCGCCAACGGCAGCGGCACGATCGGTTCGGCCAACGTGACCAACGTCGCGGTCACCTGCACGACCAGCACCTACACGGTCGGTGGCAGCGTCAGCGGCCTCGCGGGTTCGGGCCTCGTGCTCTCGCTCAACGGCGGCGCGCAGAGCCTGCCGGTGTCGGCGAACGGCGCGTTCACCTTCCCGACCGCGCTCGCCAGCGGCGCCAGCTACGCGGTCACCGTCGCCACGCAGCCGTCGTCGCCGACGCAGAGCTGCTCGGTCGCCAACGGCAGCGGCACGATCGGTTCGGCCAACGTGACCAACGTCGCCGTGACCTGCACGACCAGCGCCTACACGGTCGGTGGCAGCGTCAGCGGCCTCGCGGGTTCGGGCCTCGTGCTCTCGCTCAACGGCGGCGCGCAGAGCCTGCCGGTGTCCGCGAACGGCGCGTTCACCTTCCCGACCGCGCTCGCCAGCGGTGCCAGCTACGCGGTCACCGTCGCCACGCAGCCGTCGTCGCCGACGCAGAGCTGCTCGGTCGCCAACGGCAGCGGCACGATCGGTTCGGCCAACGTGACCAATGTCGCGGTCACCTGCACGACCAGCACCTACACGGTCGGTGGCAGCGTCAGCGGCCTCGCCGGCTCGGGCCTCGTGCTCTCGCTCAACGGCGGCGCGCAGACGCTGCCGGTGTCGGCCAACGGTGCGTTCGCCTTCCCGACCGCGCTCGCCAGCGGCACCAGCTACGCGGTCACCGTCGGCACGCAGCCGGCCGGCCAGACCTGCTCGGTCGCCAACGGCAGCGGCACGATCGGTTCGGCCAACGTGACCAACGTCGCCGTGACCTGCACCACCAACACCTACACGGTGGGCGGCACGGTCCAGGGCCTCGTCGGCGGCAGCGTCGTGCTCTCGCTCAACGGCGGCGCGCAGACGCTGCAGGTGTCGGCCAACGGTGCGTTCGCCTTCCCGACCGCGCTCGCCGCCGGTGCCAGCTACGCCGTCACCGTCGCGACCCAGCCGTCCACGCCGCCGCAGTCGTGCAGTGTCGCCGGCGGCAGCGGCACGATCGGCTCGGCCGACGTCACCTCGGTGACCGTCACCTGCTCCGATCGCATCTTCGTCGACGGCTTCGACGGCAACTGATCCACTCCACCCGGCTCCCCGTCCGCCACGGGCGGGGAGCCTGTTCCATCCTTGGGGAAATTCCATGCGCAACCTGCTTTCACTCGCCATCGGCCTGGCCCTGCCGGTCGCGGCGTCCGCCGCCGACCCGAGCTGCCTGGTCTCGTTCTCCGGCGCGCAACAGAACGTCTGCACGGGCAAGAACTCCGCCACCGCGACGGACATGAGCGCGCTGCTGTCGCTCGACGCGGTCAAGGACGCCAGTCTCCGCCTGGTCAAGTTCGGCGGCCCCATCACCGAGGCACAGCGTGCCGCGGTCGAAGCCGCCGGCGCCACGATCATCAACTACGCGCCGCACTACGCCTACATCGTGCGCATGCCGGCCGCCCGCGACGCCGCGATGCGCGCCATCGACGGCGTGGTCTGGAGCGGCCCGCTGCTGCCGGCGCTGAAGGTCGACGCGAACATCTACGCCGAACTCCAGGGCGCGAACATCGTCGTCGAGGCCGGCATCGAACAGCTCGAAGTCAGCATCGATGCGCAGGCCGACCGCTATGCGCTGCAGGACGCGATCGCGAGCATCCCGGGCCTTTCCTTCTCCAACACCGTGATCGCGGGCGGCGAGACCCGCCTGCTCGCGCGCTTCGAACGCAGCCAGCTGCGTGCCGCGGTCGAGCAGCTCGCGCTCGATCCCAACGTGCTCGCGATCGGTTTCCGCAAGCCGATGCGCCTGTCGAACTCGCAGGCCGACTGGCTGCACCAGAGCAACGTCAACACGCCGAGCCCGTACCGGCCGGTCTTCGACCAGGGCCTGTACGGCTGCGGCCAGATCATCGGCGAGCTCGACACCGGCCTGTACCAGAACAACGTCGCGTTCCGCGACGACAGCCAGGCGACGCCGATCAACATCTGCGACACCGGCACGAGCTGCCCGGGCATCGCGACGCCGAACCTCGCCGCGCGCAAGGTCATCGCGTACTACAAGTGGTCCGGCGACGCCGGTGGCAGCTGGGCCGACGAGCACGGCCACGGCACCCACGTGGCCGGCTCGCTGCTCGGCAACAACAACGTCGCCAACCCCGGCGCCGACTGCATCAACTTCACGACCCCGGGCGGCAATACCGACCTCGACGGCACCGCCCAGGGCGCAAAGCTGGTCATGCAGGAAACCGGCAGCGACCTGCGCTACCTCAACTCGCAGGGCGGCACGCCGTACCACGCGGCGGAGATCGCCTACGACAACGGCGCGCGCCTGCACAGCGACTCGTGGGGCGGCGGCTGCACCAACCAGTTCGGCGCCTGCATCTCCGGTTGCACGGTCACCTACGACGAGTACGCGCGCGACGCCGACCGCGTCATGCGCGACCATCCGGACCTGCTGATGGTGTTCGCGGCCGGCAACGACGCGACCGCCTGCTCCAACGGCAACAACGTCGGCAGCCCCGGCAACGCGAAGAACGTGATGACGGTCGGCGCGAACAACCGCGGCACCGGCGCCAACGCGATGGCCAGCTTCTCGTCGCGCGGCCCGACGCTCGACAGCCGCACCAAGCCCGACATCACCGCGCAGGGCGCCAGCATCGTCTCCGCCGCGCGCAACGCGAGCGGCACGACCAGCATGAGCGGCACGTCGATGGCCACGCCGACGGCGGCCGGCCTCGCCGCGCTGGTGCGCGAATACCTGCAGCGCGGCTTCTACCCGACTGGCCAGAAGGTCGCCGCGAATGCGATCCCGAACCCGTCCGGGGCGCTGATCAAGGCGATCATGGTCGCCGGCGCGAACACGCTGACCGGCAGCGGTGCCGGCGCCAATCCGGGCCAGGCGCAGGGCTGGGGCCGCATCCACCTCGACAACTCGCTGTATTTCAACGGCGACCAGAGCCGCCTCTACATCCACGAGGCGACCACCGGCCTCGGGACCGGCGGCGTCGACAACCACAACCTGACGGTCGCGGCCGGCCAGCCGCTCGTGGTCGCGCTGACCTGGACCGACGTCGCGGCCGCCGTCGGCGCCAGCCCGGCCACCGTGAACTCGCTGCGCCTCGAGGTGCAGGCGCCGAATGGCGAGGTCTGGACGCAGAAACTGCCGGCTGGCTACAACGTCAACAACGCCAATCCGACGCAGAGCACGACGACCAGCAACTACGACACGATCAACACGGTGCATCGCATCGCGTTCACCGCTCCGGCGGCCGGCACGTACCAGATCCGCGTGCGCGGCATCAACGTGCCGAGCGGTCCGCAGACGTACGCACTCGCTGCGATCGGCAGCTTCACCTGGAGCACCTCGGCGGACTTCGCGCTGATGGCGAATCCGTCCACGATCGGCGTCTGCGCGGGCACGCCCGGCGGCACCGACATCGGCGTGCTGAGCCAGGGCGGCTTCAGCGACCCGGTCGGGCTCAGCGTGTCCGGCCTGCCGGGCGCGTCGGCCGCGAACTTCAGCGTGAATCCGGTGACGCCAGCCGACCCGGCCGCGACCAGCCACCTGACGATCGGCAACACGGCGGGCCTCGCCAGCGGCAGCTACAACCTCATCGTCGACGGCCTGTCGATCGGCACGACGCCGATCGCACATACGGCCAACCTGACGATGAACGTCAACGCGGCCGCGCCGGTGGCCGGCAGCCTGGCCAGCCCCGCCAATGGCGCATCCGATGTCGGCTCCACGCCGACTTTCAGCTGGTCCGCGATCGCGGACGCCACGCAGTACCGCTTCCAGCTCGCCACCGATGCCGGCTTCGGCAACCTGGTCGAGAACCAGCTGCTGACGACCACCAGCTTCACGCCGGCGACGGCACTGCAGCCGGCCACGACCTACCACTGGCGCGTGTACGGCGTGAACGGTTGCGGCCAGGGGGTGGCCTCGGCGTCCTTCAGCTTCACGACCGCGAACGTGATCTGCCGCGCGCCGTCGGTGACGATCCCCGACAACAGCGCCACCGGCATCGGCGACTCGATCACGATCAGCGACACCTCGACGCTGACCGGCCTCAAGGTCTCGATCAAGGCGACCCACTCCTACGTCGGCGACCTGCAGTTCTCGCTCACGCGCGGTGCCACCACGACCATGATGGTCGACCGCCCCGGCACCACCGGCAGCGGCTTCGGCTGCAGCGGCCAGAACGTCGACATCATCCTCGACGACGGCGCCAGCGTGCTGGTCGAGAACCAGTGCAACGGCACGCCGCCGGCGCTCTCCGGGGACGTCAAGCCGAACAACGGCATCAACAGCGCGTTCGCCGGCCAGCCGTTCAACGGCACCTGGACCCTGCGCGCGTTCGACCGCGCCAACGGTGACGGCGGCACGCTCGACGAGTGGTGCCTGATCCCGACGACCTCCGGCACGCCGGTGACCTACACCGTCGGCGGCACGGTCAGCGGGCTTTCCGGTGCGGGCCTCGTGCTCTCGCTCAACGCCGGTGCGCAGACCCTGCCGGTGTCCGCCAATGGCGCGTTCACCTTCCCGACCGGCCTCGCCAGCGGCGCCAGCTACGCGGTCACCGTCGGCACGCAGCCGGCCGGCCAGAGCTGCTCGGTCGCCAACGGCAGCGGCACGATCGGTTCGGCCAACGTGACCAACGTCGCGGTCACCTGCACGACCAGCACCTACACGGTCGGTGGCAGCGTCAGCGGCCTCGCGGGTTCGGGCCTCGTGCTCTCGCTCAACGGCGGCGCGCAGAGCCTGCCGGTGTCGGCGAACGGCGCGTTCACCTTCCCGACCGCGCTCGCCAGCGGCGCCAGCTACGCGGTCACCGTCGCCACGCAGCCGTCGTCGCCGACGCAGAGCTGCTCGGTCGCCAACGGCAGCGGCACGATCGGTTCGGCCAACGTGACCAACGTCGCCGTGACCTGCACGACCAGCGCCTACACGGTCGGTGGCAGCGTCAGCGGCCTCGCGGGTTCGGGCCTCGTGCTCTCGCTCAACGGCGGCGCGCAGAGCCTGCCGGTGTCCGCGAACGGCGCGTTCACCTTCCCGACCGCGCTCGCCAGCGGTGCCAGCTACGCGGTCACCGTCGCCACGCAGCCGTCGTCGCCGACGCAGAGCTGCTCGGTCGCCAACGGCAGCGGCACGATCGGTTCGGCCAACGTGACCAATGTCGCGGTCACCTGCACGACCAGCACCTACACGGTCGGTGGCAGCGTCAGCGGCCTCGCCGGCTCGGGCCTCGTGCTCTCGCTCAACGGCGGCGCGCAGACGCTGCCGGTGTCGGCCAACGGTGCGTTCGCCTTCCCGACCGCGCTCGCCAGCGGCACCAGCTACGCGGTCACCGTCGGCACGCAGCCGGCCGGCCAGACCTGCTCGGTCGCCAACGGCAGCGGCACGATCGGTTCGGCCAACGTGACCAACGTCGCCGTGACCTGCACCACCAACACCTACACGGTGGGCGGCACGGTCCAGGGCCTCGTCGGCGGCAGCGTCGTGCTCTCGCTCAACGGCGGCGCGCAGACGCTGCAGGTGTCGGCCAACGGTGCGTTCGCCTTCCCGACCGCGCTCGCCGCCGGTGCCAGCTACGCCGTCACCGTCGCGACCCAGCCGTCCACGCCGCCGCAGTCGTGCAGTGTCGCCGGCGGCAGCGGCACGATCGGCTCGGCCGACGTCACCTCGGTGACCGTCACCTGCTCCGATCGCATCTTCGTCGACGGCTTCGACGGCAACTGATCGCCGACGCAAGCGGATCCAGGCGCCGCGACCGCGAGGTCGCGGCGCTTTTTTTTCGCCCGCAGCGGCACCCGCCACGATGCTTTACACTCGCGCCGCATGCTGAAGATCGACACCCACGCCCACATCCTGCCACCCGACTGGCCGAACCTCGCCGACAAGTACGGCGACGACCGCTTCCCGGTCATGGTGAAGGCCGAAGGCCGCCACCGCATCTACAAGGACGGCCGCTTCTTCCGCGAGGTCTGGGCCAACGCATTCGATCCGGACGTGCGCATCGCCGAATACGCGAAGTTCGGCGTCGACGTGCAGGTCGTCTCGACCGTGCCGGTGCTGTTCTCGTACTGGGCCAAGCCGAACCAGGCGCTCGAACTGCACCGCCACCTCAACGATCACACGGCCGCGATCTGCCGCGACCATCCGCGCCACTACGCCGGCATCGGCACCGTTCCGCTGCAGTCGCCGACGCTCGCGATCCAGGAAATGGAGCGCTGCGTCGAACAGCTCGGCCTGTCCGGCGTGCAGATCGGCTCGCACTGCGAGAACTGGAACCTCGACGCACCCGAACTGTTCCCGTTCTTCGAGGCGGCGGCGGAAATCGGCGCCGCGATCCTGGTGCACCCGTGGGACATGATGGGCGCGGCGTCCATGCCGAAGTACTGGCTGCCGTGGCTGGTCGGCATGCCGGCCGAGCAGTCCCGCGCGGTCTGCTGCCTGATCTTCGGCGGCGTCCTCGAGCGGCTACCTCGCCTCAAGGTCTGCTTCGCGCACGGGGGAGGCTCGTTCCCGTACACGATCGGACGCATCGAGCACGGCTTCCGCATGCGTCCCGACCTCGTCGCGACCGACAATGCACGCGGCCCGCGCGAATACCTCGGCCGCATCTACTTCGACTCCTGCGTGCACGACCGCGCCGCGCTGCGCTACCTGCTCGACGTCGCCGGCGTCGACAACGTCATGCTCGGCACCGACTACCCGTTCCCCCTGGGGGAGCAGGAACCGGGCAGTGGCATCGCTTCGCTCGGCCTGCCGCCGGAGCAGCAGGCGCGCCTGTTCCATGGCACCGCGCTCGAGTGGCTCGGGCTGCCCTATTCACGCTTCGCCGATACGGAGTGACCCCGTGAAGACGACCGCATTCGCCGCGCTCCTGCTCGCGCTCCCGGGCGCCACGTTGCACGCGCAAGGCACGACCGGCTATTCGCTCAACGGCGACGCCATCCATTTCCGCGTGCCGGCCGACTGGACCGCCGTGATGGAGAAGTCCGACGGCAACCCGCAGGCGATCGCGTTCCAGGTGCCCGACCCGAGCGCGCAGGGCAGCCAGGACACCGCCAACGTGACCATCAAGACGCGCCAGCTCAAGGATGCATCGGAGTTCACCGCGACGGTGCAGGACGAGTTCCAGCGCTCGAAGGGACAGGCCGGATATGAGGCCGATCCGTCCAACCGCGATGCCGGCGCGCACCAGTATTTCGTCGTGCGCGGCAAGACGAAGTACCTCGTGCGCGACGCGTTCCAGCTGATCGGCACGATCGCCGTCGACGTGCGCTGCCAGCGCCCGTTGCTGTCGGCGACGCCGGCGGCTTGGAACGCGCAGTTCGACGCGGCCTGCAGCGCCGTGGTCGCCTCGCTGACGCACTGACGATGGCCGGCACGGACCTCAGCGGCCTCGAGGCCGCCGCGATCGCGCTCGACGCCGCCGATCCGCTGGCGCGCTTCCGCGACGAGTTCCTGATCCCGCGCAACGAGGACGGCAGCGAGCAGTTCTACTTCTGCGGCAACTCGCTCGGCCTGCAGCCTCGCGCGACGCGCGATGCCCTGCTCGAGGAACTCGACGACTGGGCCGAGCTCGCGGTCGAGGCGCATTTCCGCGGCCGGCGGCCGTGGATGCCGTACCACGGCTTCGTCCGCGACGACCTCGCCGCGCTGGTCGGCGCGCTGCCGCACGAAGTCGTCGCGATGAATTCGCTGACCGCCAACCTGCACCTGATGATGGTCAGCTTCTACCGTCCCACGCGCGAACGCGACGCGATCCTGATCGAGCGCGACGCCTTCCCGTCGGACCACCACGCGGTGCGCTCGCAGTTGCGCTTCCACGGTTTCGACCCGTCGCGGTCGCTGATCGAGATCGCGGCCGACGGCGCGCACGGCGTGCTGTCGGAGGACGCGATCCTGCGCGCGATCGACGAGCACGGCGAGCGCATCGCGCTCGTGCTCCTGCCCGGCGTGCAGTACCTGTCCGGCCAGGCGTTCGACCTGGGCGCGATCACGCGCGCGGCGCACGCGAAGGGCTGCAGGGTCGGTTTCGACCTCGCCCACGCCGCCGGCAACCTCGAGCTCACGCTGCACGACGACGGCTGCGACTTCGCGGTCTGGTGCAGCTACAAGTACCTCAACTCCGGCCCCGGCGCCGTCGCCGGCTGCTTCGTGCACGAACGCCACGCGAACCGCGACCTGCCGCGCTTTGCCGGCTGGTGGGGACACGACCAGGCGACGCGCTTCCGCATGGCGCCCGACTTCGTCGCGACTCCCGGTGCGGACGGCTGGCAGCTGTCCAATCCGCCGATCCTCGCCCTCGCGCCGCTGCGCGTCTCGCTCGGCCTGTTCCGCAGCGCCGGCATGCGCGCGCTGCGCTCCAAGTCGATGGCGCTGACCGCGTACTTCGACGACCTGATCCGCGCGCACGCCGGCGACGTGCTCGAGATCACCACGCCCACCGATCCCCGTCGGCGTGGTTGCCAGTTGTCGCTGCGGGTCAAGGGTCCGCGCGAAGCGGGCCGCTCGCTGTTCGACCACCTGCATCGGCGCGGCATCGTCGTCGACTGGCGCGAGCCCGACGTGATCCGAGCGGCACCGACGCCGCTGTACAACCGCCACCTCGACTGCCTGCGCTTCGTGCAGGCGGTGCGTGAATGGGCGGCAACGCGCTGAGCGGACCGTTTCGCGCGGGGTTCAGTCGCGCGCGCCTAGGGTCCGCTCCGGAACGCACGTTTCCTTCGTGCGACCGGAGACCGATCATGAACATCCGCAAGCACCTGTTGCCCGCCGCGATCCTCGTCGCCACCGCGGCCGGGGCGGCCACGCTGGCGCCGCACCCGGCCGCCGCGCGCGTGCATGTCGACGTGTATGCCAACGTTGCCCCGCCGCCGTTGCGCGAGGAAGCCATTCCCGCGCCCCGTCGCGGCTACGTCTGGATCCCGGGTTATTGGGGCTGGTCGAACCATCGCCACCGCTGGCACCGCGGCCACTGGGAACGCGCGCGCCACGGGCACCGCTGGGCACCGGCGCGCTGGGAGCGCGAGGGCGACCGCTGGCGCTACCACGAGGGACGCTGGGAGGGCGGGCACCGCTGAGCATCGCGCGCGGCCGCCGGTCGGCGGCCGCGCGCCACGTCGGATGCGTGCGGGCGCCGCTGGCGATCACGCCGTGCGCGACAGCTCCGCCGCGACCGCGCGCGCCGCATCCAGCGTCTTGCCGATGTCGGCCCGCGTGTGCGCGGTCGACACGAACAGGTTCTCGTACGCGCCCGGGTGGAACAGCACCCCACGCGCGAGCATGCCCTGCCACCAACGCCGGAACAGCGCCTGGTCCGCATGGCGTTCGGCATCGCGGTAGTTGCGGATCGGCTCTTTCGCGAACCAGACCTGCATCAGCGGGCCGAGACCGACGACGTACGCAGGCAGGCCCGCTTCGCGCAGGACGTCGCCGAGGCCATTGCGCAGTTCGTCGGACACCGCGTCGAGTTGCGCGTACAGGCCTGGCCTGCTCAGTTCGTCCAGTGCCGCATTCGCGGCGGCGATCGCGATGCCGTTCGCGCTGTAGGTGCCGGCCATCGACACGGTGCCGTTGGCGACCAGCGCCATGATGTCGGCGCGCCCGCCCATCGCGGCGACCGGGAAGCCGCCGCCGATGCCCTTGGCGAACACCGACAGGTCCGGGCGGATGCCGAGTCGACCCTGCGCGCCGCCGAGGCCCAGGCGGAAGCCCGTGATGACCTCGTCGAAGATCAGCACGATGCCGTGCTTCGTCGTCAGCTCGCGCATGGCCTCGAGATAGCCCGGCTGCGGCAGGATGCAGCCGGTATTGCACATGACCGGCTCGGTCAGCACCGCGGCGATGCGGTCGCCTTCGCGCGCGATCGCGTCGGCCAGCGCCTGCGCGTCGTTCCACGGCAGGATGATCAGGTTTTCTTCCACGCCCTTCGGCATGCCGGGGCCCTGCGGCACCGGCACCGGGCGATCGTCCGGCCCGGCCCTCTCGATCGACGGGTGCTTGCTCCAGTACACGCCGTCGGAGAACCCGTGGTACATGCCCTCGAAGCGGATGATCTTGTTGCGCCCGGTGTAGGCACGCGCGAGGCGCGTCGCGTACAGCACGGCCTCGGTACCGGTATTGCACAGGCGCACCTGCTCGACGCTCGGCACCGCGTCGACGATCTTCTGCGCGAGCCGCGCTTCGTCGGCGGTCGGCAGCGCGAATACGGTGCCGCGCTGCTGGATGAAGTCGACCACCGCTTGCGTCACGCGCGGCGGCCGGTGGCCGAAGATCATCGGGCCGAGGCCGAGCAGGTAGTCGATGTACTCGTTGCCGTCGACGTCGAACAGGCGCGAGCCCTCGCCACGCTCGACGAACAGCGGGTACGGGTCCCAGCCCGACCAGGTCGCGCGCGCGGTGCTGTTGACGCCGCCGGGGATCCGCTCGCAGGCCGCGGCGAACAGCTCGGCGCTGCGGCCGCTCGCGAGGCCGGCGACCAGCGCGGAAGGAAGCGTGGAGGTATCCGTGTTCAATGCAGTGGCTCCGTGGATCGCCGCGCGCGGCGAATGGACGTTGGGAATCGTTGGGAATCGTTGGGGATCGCGCCGGCGTGGTCGTGGCGGCTGGAATCGTGCCCGCCCCGATCGGGGCGCCGGTCGCGCGGGCTCAGGCGACCTGCGGCGCCGGCGCCGGAGTGGCCTCGCCCTCGTGCGTGGCGAGCTCCCCGGCGAGCAGCGTCGGCAGCAGTTCCAGCGCGTCGGCGAAACCGGTGATCGGCACGTAGGGGATGCCGGCGGAGCGGCAGTGCTCGATCAGGCGATGCTTGGCGAACACGAGATCGGCTTCGCCCGCCACGCAGAAATCCGAGGTGCCGTCGCCGATCAGCAGCACGCGCCGGCGCTCCGCATGCGCGTCGCCGGCATGCGCGCACTTGCAGTTGCCGCTGCGGCAGCTCGCCCGGCTGTACGGGAAATCGAGCCGCCAGCCGCGTTCGCCGGCGGCGGACAGGCGATTGGCGACGATCGGCAGGTCGGCGAGCCCGTGCTGGCCGAGCACGCGGCGGATCGCGTGGTCGAGCCCGTCGCTGAGCACGGTCAGCGGGACGCCGGCTTCGCGCACGGCGGCGACGAAGGCCGGGAACGCACGGTCGATCGGCATCGCGTCGAGGTGCGCGTCGAGTTCGGCGCGGCTCGCATCGAGCAGGCCGACCTGCGCGGCCATGCATTCTCGTGAACCGATCTCGCCGCGCTTCCACGCCTGCTCGATCGCCTGCCAGCCGGGCCGGCCGAAGCGCTCGAGCAGCGAGTCGGTGATGTCCTCGACGGAGATGGTGCCGTCGAAGTCGCACAGGATCGTCCACTGGGACACGGGATGCTTCCTGCGGTCCGACCGGGACCGCCACGGGTGGCAAGGCTAGGCCGGGCGCCTTTCGCGGCGGTTTCGACCGGTCGGCGCCCTCGTGGCGGTCCGATGCGGCCGGGACGCGGCGAAGCGGTGGGAGCGGCTCAGCCCTGTTTCGGGAATCGCACCAGCACGCGCTGGCCGATGCGGAACGAACCGCCGTCGAGGCGCAGCACGCATTCGACGTCGTGCGCGCCGGCGCGCTCGACGGGATCGTCGGTGAGGCGGCTGGGGCCGAACACTTCGCCGACGCGCAGCACCTCGGCCATGACCGCCGGACCTTGCCCGGAGTCGCGCACGACTTCGGCGCGCATGCCGGGCTTGACGAGGTCGACGTAGGCCTCGTTGAGTTCCGCGCGCACGATGCGCGGGCGCTCGGGCAACAACTGGAAGAGTTCCATGCCCGCCTGCGCCGAGACGACGTCGCCGACATGGATGGAGCGGCGCACGACGCGCGCGTCGACGGGCGCGACGACGGTGCGCGCATCGAGTTCGGCACGCGCTTCCTCCAGATGCTGCTGCGCGACCTTCGCGGCGGCTTCGGCCGCGGCGATCTCGGCCTTCAGGACCGCCAGCGCGGTGTCGGCGTCGTCGGCGGCCTGCCCGCTCGCCGCGCCGGCGCGCGCGGCCTCGCCCGCGCGCGCGGCGGCCTGCACGGCGGGGGCGAGCCGGGCCTTCAGCACGCCGGCCTGCGCCTGCGCCTGCGCCAGCTCCGCCTCGGCGACGCCGACCGCGATGCGCGCCTGGCGCTGGTCGAGGCGTGCGAGCACGTCGCCCTTCCGGACCGTGTCGCCGTCGTCCGCGCCGAGCGTCTCGATGCGACCGTCGCGCATCGCGACCACGCGCACGAGGCCGCCTTCGACGTCGACCTGGCCGCGCGCCATGGCCAGCCAGCCCGTCTCCGCCGGCGTCGCGTTCGCCGTGCGATCGAACAGGCCGTCCGAGCACGCCGCGAGCGACACCGTGGCCATGACCAGCAGCGCGGCGCGCACGCCGGCGGCCGCGCGCGAGCGGCGGAGGGCGATGGCGGACTCGACCGATCTCATGTCAGGCAGACCTCGACGGAACGTACGGCGCGGCGACGTCGGCGAGCATACACAAACCGGTCGCGCCACGACCCACGTGCGAGCGGTGCCGGTACCTGCCCGGCCGCCGCGGCCCGCCGCCGGCCTCATGCGGATGCCGCCGTGCGCCGGTCGGACAGGATGCGACCGTCCTCCATCGCGAGCACACGGTCGGCATGCGCGATCAGGCGCGGGTCGTGGCTGACGCACAGCACGGCGGTGCCGTGGCTGCGCGCGATGCCGTGCAGCGTGTCGATGACGATCTGCCCGTTCGCCGCGTCCAGCGCGCTCGTCGGCTCGTCGGCGAACAGCAGCTGCGGCTCCTTCGCCAGCGCGCGCGCGATCGCGACACGCTGCTTCTCGCCGCCCGACAGTGCGGCCGGCTTCAGCTGCATGCGCGCTGCGAGGCCGACCTCGGCCAGCGCGTCGCCGGCGCGCCGGCGCGCGGCCGCGTCGTCGAGGCCGAGGTAGCCGAGCGGCAGCATGACCTGCTCCAGCGCGCTCAGCGCCGGGAACAGGTTGAAGCCCTGGAAGACGAAGCCGGTGTGCTGCAGGCGGAAGCGCTCGAGTTCGTCCGGGCGCAGGCGCGCGAGGTCCTGCCCGAGCGCGAACGCGCGCCCGGCATCCGGGCGCAGCAGGCCGCTGAGGATCGCCAGCAGCGTGCTCTTGCCGCAACCGGACGGCCCCGACACCAGCGTCAGCAGGCCCGGATCGACCGCGATCGACAGCTCGCGCAGCACGTCGGTGCGCACGCTGCCACTCGTGAACGACTTCGAGATCGCTTCGGCGACGAGGGCGCTCATGCGGTCACCGCAGCAGCAGGGCCGGATCGGCGTGGCGCAGCGTGCGCACCGCGGCGAGGCCGGAGAGCAGCGCGATGCCCATGACCAGCGCCGCGCAGGCAGCGACCGTCACCGCATCCAGTTGCACCGGCACGTCCCTGCGATGCGCGAGCAGGACGACCAGCGCGGTCGCGAGGCCGCCGGCGACCAGCCCCGACAGCCCGACCCAGGCCGCCTGCTGCAGCACGACGCCGCGCAGCCGTGAATAGCCGACGCCGAGCGCCTGCAGCGTGGCGTACTCGCGGATCGAGCCGGCGACGGCGCCCATCAGCGTCTGGCTGGTGATCAGCGCGCCGACCACGAACACGACGATCGCGAGCAACAGCACGCCGAGGCCTGCACCGGTCTCGAACATCCAGTAGGCGACCGCGCGCCGCGCGAATCCCTCGCGCGTCCATACCTCGAACGGACGCGTCGTGCCCTGCGGTTGCAGCCGCGCGCGCACGGCTTCGGCCTGCGACGGGTCGCGCAGCTTCACGACGTAGTAGGCGACGCGTCCACCGCTGTCGCCGTTGCCGAGCCGGCGCGAGGTCGCCAGCGAAGCGAGGATGTTCACGCCGCCGAGCGCGCGCAGGCCGTTGCCGACGCCGACGATGCGCACACGGTGGCCGTTGACCACGGCCTGGCCGCCGACCGCGAGGCCGAGCTTGTCGAGGTCGGCGCGATCGACGACGACCCCATCGGGCTCGTCGAGCTTCGCGCGCAGGCCCGGCGCGAGCACGTCGGCGAACATCAACGCGTCCGGCCGCGTGTCGATGCCGGAGACGAACACCGACACGCCACCCTTGTCGGCCGGGCCGCGCCAGTCCCCATCGATCCAGTCGAACGGCTCGACGCGCTCGACCGCCGGATCCATCAGCGCGGCGATCTCCGCCTGCTGCGGGATCGGCCGGCCGAGCTCGATGCTCTGCGTGCCGGGATAGCCCAGCCACAGGTCGCCGCCGGAACTGCGGATGTAGACCGCGGAGCTGTTGAAGATGCCGAACACGAGCGCCGCCTGCACCAGCAGCAGCAGGCCGGAGAACGCGACCGCGAGCGCCGACGGCAGGAAGCGGCGCCACTCGTGCACCAGCGTCTTGCGTGCGAGCGGCACCATCAGCCGGCGTCCCGCGGCGGCAGCGGTGCGCCGCCGAGCGCCTTGTACAGCGCAACGAAGGCGAGGCTGCGCTCACGCTCGGCCTGGGCGAGATCGAGGCGCGCCTGCGCGAGCGCGCCGGCGGCGTTCGAGTGCTCGAGATCGTCGGCGAGGCCGAGCCGGCGCAGCGTCGCGCTCGCCTGCGCCTGCGCGGCGAGCGCCTCGACGCCGGCCCGCGCCGCTTCGCAGGCCCGGGTCCTCGCATGCAACGCATCCATCGCGGCCTCGACTTCGGCCACGCCTTCCAGCACCGCCTCGCGATACGCGAGCAGGCTGGCCGACAGCGCCTTGTCGCGCGCGCCCATGGCGGCGCGCCGCGTGCCCCAGTCGAACAACGGAATCTCGATCGCCGGCCCGAGGGTGACGATGCCGGACGCGTTCGACAGGTGTGTGTGGCCGACCACGCGGGCCGAATAGGTCAGCGCACCGCCGAGGCCGATGCGCGGGTAGAGTTCGGCGCGGGCGACGCCGAGTTCGCCGGCGCTCTTCAGCACCTCGGCCTCGGCACGGCGGATCTCCGGGCGCGTGCGCAGCAGGTCCACCGGCAGCAGGTCCTGCGGCAACAGGGCTTCGGCCACGACCGGCGCGGGACCCGCCGCGACTTCGACGGCGCCGCCCGTGCCGAGCAGCACGCCGAGCTGGCGCCGCGCGCGCGCGATCGCCGCGTCCGGCTCGGCCAGTGCCGCGCGCGCGGCGGCCTCTTCGGCGCGCGCGCGGGCGAGTTCGGTGCGCGAACCCAGCCGCAGGCGTTCGCGTGTCGCGGCGATCTCGCTGCGCCGGTGCGCTTGTGCCGCGACCGCATCCAGCAGGCTGCGGCGCTGCTGCGCGGTGCGCAGTTCGATCCAGGCGCGCACGACTTCCGCGACGACGCTGACGCGCGCCGCCTGCTCGTCGCTCGCGGCGATCGCGCGTTCGCCCGCGGCGATGCGCGCCTCGCTTTCCGCGCGACCGAACAGGCCGAGCTCCCACCTGGCGTCGAAGCCGGCCTGGAAGTAGCTCGCGCTGCTGTCCGGCGTCGGCTCGGCGTAGGTGCGAAAGCCGAATTGCGGCAGCACGCCGTCGCCCGCGTGCGCTTCCAGCGCGCGCGCGCCCTCGAGGCGCAGGGCGGCCTGGGCGATGCCGAGATTGCCCTCGAGCGCGGCGTCGACGAGCCGGTCGAGCTCGGCGTCTCCGAACGCCTTCCACCAGCCGCGCAGGTCGGGGCCGGCGGATGCCTGCGCGCCGGGGGCGTCCCATCGCGCCGGCACGTCATCGGGCAGGCGCGGCAGCGGCGCCGCAGCGCAGCCGGCCAGCAGCGCGAGCACGGCGACCGGCCAGCTTCGGCGGAAAACGGATGGGACGCGCGGCAATCGCGGTTTGCGCGGAATCGGCATGCGGAGCGGAGGCCGGACGACGGGCGAAGGCCGCCGGTGCGGCGGCCCGCCCAAGTCTAGCAGGCCATGCCAGGCGTCCGTCGCCGGGCACGCCCTCCGGGCCGCTTCAGTTGAAGCCGTTGGCGAAGAGGAGGTCGGAGTTGATCTGCAGCGCGCCGATTTCCGGCCAATCGCCCGGCGAATGCCGCGGGAAGCCCGGTCCGCGCTGCTCCCATGGCCAGTTGAGCACGTTGGTGCCGCCGAACACATCCCACTGCCCGGGCGTCGGCACGTGCGTGCGCGTGGGCCCGCCGTTGTCGCGCAGCGGCGCAAGGCCCGGATCCTCGTGCGTGGTGTCGTTCGGGCACGGCGCGATGCACAGCATCACGTTGTTGTGCGAACCGTTGAAACCGCCGCCCGGCTTGGCCGACAGGTCCGCGGTCGGATACTGCACCGGCGCGCCGTCGTTGACGTTGTTGGCGATGATCGTGCTGTGCATTTCGCCGGGCTGGGTCAGGTGCACGCCGGCGCCGAGGAAGTAGCCGGCGCCGGTATCCCAGACGTGCGAACGGTTGAACGCGATCGTGCTGTTGTAGAGGTTCAGCGTGACGTTCGCGAAGATGCCACCGACCTGGTCTGCGACGTTGCCCGACACCGTGCTGTTGAGCACGGTCAGTGTGTAGTCCGGGGACGGCGGGCCCTTGGTCGCGATGCCGCCCATGCGCGCGGCCTGGTTGCCCGAGATCGTCGAACCGATGATCAGGCCGCCGTGGAAGAAGAACAGGCCGCCGCCGAACGACGGCGTCGTGCTCTCGCTGATCGCGACGTTGTTCGAGATCGTGCTGTAGAGGCTGCTGGTGGCGTCGCGCGCGTAGACGCCGCCGCCACTCGCGTAGCCCCAGCCGCTCGCCTTCGCCATGCTGCCGGTGATCACGCTGTGCTGCAGCACGACCTGGCCGTCCGCCCATACCGCCCCCCCGAGCGCAGCGCGGTTCCCGGTACTGATCGCGCTGCAGTTGCGGATGTGCACGCGGTCCAGCACCACGTTGCTGTGCGCGTGCACGCAGCCGCCGAGCGCGTCGCCGTTCTCCTCGTACTTGAAGCCGTTCTCCATCGCGAGGCCTTCGATCTTCAGCGTACCGCTGCCGAGCGAGACGAAGATGCCGCCGCCGAGGTTGCCGTCGATCGTGAGCCGGTGCGCCCCGGGGCCCTTGATCGCCAGGTTGGTCTGGGTGGAAACGATCTCGCCGCCGGTGAGCGTGATGCGGCTGCAGGCGAGCTGGCCGAGGTCGATCGTGTCGTTGTTCGCCGCGCCACCGATGGTGTCGCGCAGGCTGCCCGGCCCGCTGTCGTCGCAGTTGGTGACGACCTGGGTTGCGGCGACCACGCCCGGCGCGCGCGTCATCGCGGCCTCGACGCGCTCGAACGCGCCCGGCGGCAACACGATGCGGCCGTCGGCCACGGCGGTGCGCAGGGCGTCGAGGCGCGGTTCGGCCTGGGCTGGAACGGCGGCGACGCCGAGGCAGGCGGCGACGGCGAGGGTGAGCGGACGCAGCTGCGAGGCGCCCGCGAGGGTCGATGCGTTCGATTCGTTCATGGCGATTCCCGGTATCGGGGGCGGTGCCCCGTCGCCACCTAGGAACGACGAACGAGTGCGGAATTGGACATCGCGCCGGCGCCGCCGCCGGCGGCTCAGGCGGCGCGTTCGTTCAGCACGCCGAGGAAGGCCTCGCCGTAGCGCTCGAGCTTGCGCTCGCCGACGCCGCTGACCGCTCCCAGCGCGGACAGCGTCGCCGGCCGCTCGCGCAGCATCGCGAGCAGGGTCGCGTCGTGGAAGATGACGTAGGCCGGGACGCCCTGCTCGCGCGCGAGGCGCGCGCGCAGCGCACGCAGCGATTCCCACAACGCGGCCTCGCCGGCACCGATCGCGAAACCGCCCGGCTCGCGCGACGCCGCTGCGCCGCGCCGGCGCGTGCGTCGCTCGCTGCGGTCCGCGGGGCGGCGCAGCTCGACACGGCGCTCTCCGCGCAGCACCGCGCGGCTCGCGGCGGTCAGGCGCAGCGTGCCGTAGCCGTCGTCATCCGGTGCGAGCAGGCCGAGCGCGACCAGCTGGCGGAACACCGTGCGCCATTGCTGCCGGTCGAGCTCGGCGCCCACGCCGAAGGTCGGCAGCGCGTCGTGCTGCAGCGTGCGCACGCGCTCGTCGTCGTCCCCACGCAGCACCGCGGTGAGATGTCCGACGCCGAAGCGCTGGCCGGTGCGGTAGACGCACGACAGCGCCTTCTGCGCGACGACCGTGGCGTCCCAGGTCTGCGGCGGCTCGAGGCAGTTGTCGCAGTTGCCGCACGGCTCGCGCAGCGACTCGCCGAAATAGCCGAGCAGCTGCTGGCGGCGACAGGTCGTCGCCTCGGCGTAGGCGAGCAGTTCGTCGAGCTTGCGCCGTTCGAGCCGCTTGCGTTCGTCACCGGCCTCCGACTGCGCGATGAACTGCGCCAGCGTGACCACGTCGGCGAGGCCGTAGCAGAGCCAGGCGTCGGCCGGCAGGCCATCGCGGCCGGCGCGCCCGGTCTCCTGGTAATAGCCCTCCATGCTCTTGGGCAGGTCCAGGTGCGCGACGAAGCGGACGTCGGGCTTGTCGATGCCCATGCCGAACGCGATCGTCGCGACCATGACCAGCCCATCCTCGCGCAGGAAGCGCTGCTGGTTGCGCGCGCGGACCGGCGCGTCGAGACCGGCGTGGTACGGCAGCGCGGAAACGCCCTGCGCCGACAGCCACTCGGCCGTTTCCTCGACCTTGCGCCGCGACAGGCAATAGACGATGCCCGATTCGCCTGCATGGTCGGCGAGGAAGTCCTTCAGCTGCCGGCGCGGCTCGTCCTTCTCCACCACCCGATAGCGGATGTTCGGCCGGTCGAAGCTGGAGACGAACTGGCGCGCGTCGGCGAGCGCGAGGCGCTCGACGATCTCGCGCCGCGTCGGTGCGTCCGCGGTCGCGGTCAGCGCGATGCGTGGCACCTCGGCAAAGCGCTCGTGCAACACCGTCAGCTGGCGGTACTCGGGACGGAAATCGTGGCCCCATTGCGACACGCAGTGCGCCTCGTCGATGGCGAACAGCGCCACGCGCGAGCGGCCGACGAGCTCGAGGAAGCGTTCCGTCAGCAGTCGCTCCGGCGCGACGTAGAGCAGCTTCAGCGCGCCGTCCGCGAAGCGGCGCTCGACCTCGCGCTGGCCGGCCGCGTCGAGGCTGGAGTTGAGGAACGCGGCCTCCACGCCGAGCTGGCGCAGCGCCTCGACCTGGTCCTGCATCAGCGCGATCAGGGGCGAGACGACGACCGCGCAGCCGTCGCGCAGCAGGGCCGGGATCTGGTAGCAGAGCGACTTGCCGCCGCCGGTCGGCATCAGCACGAGCGCATCGCCGCCGCCGGCGACGTGCTCGATGATCGCCTGCTGCCCGCCGCGGAACGCGGCATAGCCGAAGACGGAGTGCAGGACCTGCAGCGCGGTGGACGTCATCCAGCCATCGTAGCAAAGCGACGCGCGGCGACGTCGCGTGCCACGCGCCGCGCGCGACGCCGTCGCGCCCCGGGCGCGTCAGTCGGCGCGCGCCAGCCGCAGCCGCTGCCCGCTCGGCCGCACCTCGAGTTCGGAACCGAGCCGCGCGAGCGTGCGAAGGCGCGGGCAGATGCCTTCGGCACGTGCCTCGAGGTCGCGACTGCGCGCCGCGACGAGGCGCTCGACCCTGGCGTCGATGCCGTTCGCGCGCGCCTCGAGTTCCGCCAGCGCCTTCTCGTCGCCGCCGAGTGCGATCGCGACCGCCTGGCCGGCGACGTTGCCGACGACTTCGGCCACGAGCGTGCCGACGGCGTCTTCGACCAGGCGCTCGATCTCGTCGTCCGTCCAGCCCGTCATGGCCTCCTTCGCATCGATGCGCCGGCGGATCTCCGCGAACGTCCGCGCGAGCCGCTCGGCGCTCGCGCGCGCGTCGGCCGGGTCCTTCGCGAACGCCGCCGAGACTTCGTTGACGGCGTCGAACGCGATCTGGATCGCGTCGTGCACGATCGCGCGCACCTGCGGCAGCAGGTCCCGCACGCCGTTCTCGATGCCCAGCACGCGCTCGCGGTCGGCCGCGCCGAGCGGCACCGGCCGGCCGTCGACCACCAGCGTGCCGTGCGCCAGGACGATCTCGGCGGGGCTGCCGTCGGTGCGCGTGAAGACGACGGCGTCGCGCTCGACCGCCATCGCGTAGTCGCTGTGCAGGTCGCAGTCGACGCCGTGCAGGTCGATCGAGGCATGGGCGGCGGAAGCGCCCGCGAGGGCGAGTGCAGCGGCGAGGGTGGTACGGAGCATGGCGGTCCTCCAGGGATGCGTCGTGCGGGTTCGATGCAGAGGCTGCCGGGAAGGTTCAAGGCGCGCGCATGCCATCGGTCAGGGCCTGCCGGAAGTCATGCCATTCGCCGTCGCGGCGCGCCGCCTGCGCGGAATGGCGCATCGGCCGTCCGGAGCCCCGCTGCAGGCGCAGCTCGGCGCTGCCCGGATCCAGGGCCAATCCGGCGCGATCGCGGCTCGCGCGGATCGAGTTGGCCTGCACCTGGAAGTGCGTGGTGAGGTACCCGTTCACGCCGAGCGTCCAGTCGCGTTCGCGATCGCCGGCGACGCCGCCGTCGCCGGGGTCGAGCGTGCCGCATCGCAGCGCGAACTCCGCCGCGCCCCCGCGGACGCGCGTTACGCCGGAGAATGCGTCGAGCTCGTAGCGGTACACGCCGTGGACCGCAAGGTGGCTGTCGTCGCCGGGGGCGAGATGGACCGGCCGATCGTCGAGGTCGTACGCGCGCGCGCCGCGCACCGCGGCGAGCGCGATCAAGCCGAATGCGATGCGCGCCCGGCCACTCAGGCACGGCCCGCCGGGCGCCGGCGTTGGCCACCCGCCGCGGCGCGGCGCCTGCCAGTTCGCGCATCGGTGACGCGCCGGCGCAGGGCGGCGAGGTCACCTGCGATCGCGGCGAGCGTGGCCGCCTGCATCGCGCGGTAGCGGCGCAGCACGTCCTCTCCGCGCCGCGTCAGGCGCGCGCCACCGCCGCCGCTGCCACCCTTGCTCGCGTCGACCAGCGCCTCGCCGAACGACGCATTGAGTTCCTCCACCAGCGCCCACGCGCGCCGATAGCTCATGTGCAGCACGCGGCCCGCCGCCGCAATCGAACCGGTGTCGCGGATGCGCTCGAGCAGGTCGGCCTTGCCGGGCCCGAATGCGATGCCCGGCGCGAGCGCGAGGCGCAGGTGAACGGCTGGAGTGGCAGCGCCGTCGTCGCGGCTCATGGCGCCTCGCCGGGCGTCATGTCGCCGCAGTCGATCGAGTGGATCGTGCGCGCCGGGGCGGCACGCTCGCGGTCGGATCTTCGGCCATGTTCACTCCATCGTCGCGCGCGACTCGCCCCGCGCCGGCAAACGCGATATGTTCGAGCGGACATATCGATGTGGAGTATGCACCATGACGGCGCCCCGCCGCCGCCCCGCCGCGCCCGGCCGGCTCGCGTTCGCGGCGCTCGCACTGGTCGCGCTGCCGGCGCGCGCGGACGTGCTCGTGTTCGCCGCCGCGAGCCTCAAGCCCGCGCTCGATCGCGTCGTCGCGACGCCCGCCGTGGGTGCGCTCGGCGTGCGCGTGAGCTACGCGGCGAGTTCGCAGCTCGCACGCCAGATCGAGGCGGGGGCACCGGCTGCGATGTTCATCTCCGCCGACCGCGACTGGATGGACCACCTCGAACGCCGCGGGCTGCTCGCGGACGGCACGCGCGTCGACCTGCTCGGCAATGCGCTCGTGCTGGTCGCGCCGCGGGACCGCGCGGTGGCGCTGGAGATCCGGCCCGGCTTCGACCTCGCCGCGGCACTCGGCGACGACGGCCTCCTCGCGCTCGGCGAACCGAACAGCGTGCCGGCCGGCAAGTACGCCAAGGCCGCGCTGCAGGCGCTCGGCGTGTGGCATGGGGTCGCCCGGCGCGTGGTGGCCGCTGCCGACGTCCGCGCGGCGCTCCACTTCGTCGCGCGGCGCGAGGCGCCGCTCGGCATCGTCTACCGCTCCGACGCCGCGTCGGAGCCGGCCGTGCGCGCGGTCGGTACCTTTCCTGCCTGGAGCCACGCGCCGATCGTCTATCCGGCCGCACTGCTCGCCGGGCAGGACGATGCGACCGCACGCGCGCTGCTCGATGCGCTGCGCGCGCCGGCGCCGCAGGCGATCTTCCGTGACGCCGGTTTCGATGCGCCGCCGCGCTGAGCCCGCGCGCCCCGGACGCGATCCGCGCATGGGCCGCGGCGCATGAGCCTGCTCGCGCCGGACGAATGGCAGGCGCTCGCGCTGAGCCTGCGCGTGGGCGTGCTCGCGACCCTGCTGTCGCTGCCGCCGGCGATCGCGCTCGCCTGGGCGCTCTCGCGGCGGCGACTGCGCGCCCGCGCGCTGGTCGAGGCGCTGCTGTTCCTGCCGCTGGTGCTGCCGCCGGTCGTGACCGGCTACGCGCTGCTCGCGCTGCTCGGCCGCCACGGTCCGCTCGGAGCGCTGCTCGCCGAGGCCGGCATCGTCGTCGCATTCCGCTGGACCGGCGCGGTCATCGCCGCGGCCGTGATGGGCTTCCCGCTGCTCGTGATGAGCATCCGCGTCGCCTTCGACGGCGTCGACCGCCGCCTCGAGGCGGCGGCCGAGACGCTCGGCGCGGGCGCGTGGCGTCGCTTCGCGACGATCACGCTGCCGCTGTCGCTGCGCGGCATCGGCGCCGGCTGCGTGCTCGCGTTCGCGCGCGCGTTCGGCGAGTTCGGAGCGACCATCAGCTTCGTGTCGAACATCCCGGGCGAGACGCGCACGCTGCCGATCGCGATCTACGAACTGCTGAACACGCCCGGCGGCACGCCCGGCGTGCACCGGCTGGCGCTGGTCTCGCTCGCGGTCGCGTTCGCCGCGAGCCTGCTCGCGATGCGGTTCATGCGCCACGCGGCGCCGGCGGGCGAGGCGCGCCGATGATCGAACTCGCGCTGCGCCATGCATTCGGCGACTTTCGCATCGACGTCTCGCTGCGCTCGGACGTGCGCGTGCTCGCCCTGTTCGGCCCGTCGGGCGCCGGCAAGACGCGCCTGCTCGACGCCATCGCCGGCCTGTTCGCGCCGCAGGAAGGGCGCATCGCGATCGACGGCGAGGTGCTGCTCGACACCGCGCGAGGCATCGCGCAACCGGCCGCACGCCGGCGCATCGGCTACGTGTTCCAGGACGGGCGCCTGTTCCCGCACCTCGACGTGCGCGCGAACCTGCGCTACGGCCTGCGCGACGGCAGCGCCGACGTCACGGCGATCGTCGAGCTGCTCGGCCTCGGCCCGCTGCTCGCACGCCGCCCGGCGACGCTGTCGGGCGGCGAACGCCAGCGTGTCGCGATCGGGCGCGCGCTGCTGTCGGCGCCGCGCGCGCTGCTGCTGGACGAGCCACTGACCGGGCTGCACGCGGAGGCACGCGCGCAGGTGCTCGATTACCTGCGGCGCCTGAAGCGCGAGCTGCGCGTCGCGGCGGTGCTGGTCAGCCACCACGCCGACGAGGTCGCCGCGCTCGCCGACGAGGTCGCCTGCATCGAGGACGGTCGCGTCCTGGCGCAGCTCGACGCCGCCGGTTTCGGCCTGGCACGCGGCGGCGCACCTGCGACCCCGCCGGCCGCGCCGCCGCTCGCCTGACGGCGCGTCCACGCGTCGCACGAGCCGGCGGCACCGCGGGCTTTGCGGCCGGCGCCACCCGCGGTTAGGCTAGGCCGATTCGAACGATCGTTTGAGGAACGCCATGCGGCTGCTCTTCGCCGGTTTCGCCCTCCTCGCCCTGCTCGCCGGTTGCGGCGGCGGGCCGGTGCGCAAGGTCCATCCGTCGACCGCACGCATCCAGCAACTGGCCGTGCAGGCCGACGGCAGCTGGAACATCGCGCTGCGCATCCAGAACTACAGCACGTTCGCGATGCACTACGCGCGCGTCGAAGCCACGCTCTCCATCGACGGGCGCGAAGTCGGCCGGCTCGAGGCCTCGCCCGGCATCGACATCGTCGGCAGCAGCGGCGACGTGGTCGAGGTCGCCTTCCGCCCGGCCTCGCCGGTGCGCTTCGGCAGCGACATCGCCTACCTGCTGAAAGGCACGATCCGCACCACCGACCCGGACGAGGCTTTCGACTTCGAGACCGCGAGCCGGCTGACCCCGGTGCCGGGCATCGAGAATACGTACCGCTGACGCGCACCGCCGCGCCGACCGGCGGCGCGCGACACTCCGGAGACTCCTGCATGACCCGCTATACCGCCCCTCTGGCCGACCTGCGCTTCGCGCTACACGACGTACTCGACGTCGGCACCACCTACGCGAGGCTCCCCGGCTGCGCCGACGCGAGCCGCGACGTCATCGACGCGGTGCTCGAGGAGGCGGCGCGCTTCGCCGAGCAGGTGCTGGCGCCACTCAACGCGAGCGGCGACGCCGAGGGCTGCCGCTTCGACCCCGCCTCGCAGTCGGTACGCACGCCGAAGGGCTTCAAGGACGCATTCGCGAAGTACGTCGACGGCGGCTGGATCGGCCTCACCGCGAAACCCGAGTTCGGCGGCCAGGGCCTGCCGGAGACGACCGGCGCGGCGCTGAAGGAAATGATCGACGCCGCGAACCTCTCCTGGGGCAACTACCCGATGCTGTCGCACGGTGCCTCGTCGGCGCTCGAGCACCACGGCGAGGACTGGCAGCGCGAGGTGTTCCTGAAACCGCTCGTCGCCGGCACCTGGACCGGCACGATGTGCCTGACGGAGCCGCACTGCGGCACCGACCTCGGCCTGCTGAAGACGCGCGCGGAGCCGGCCGCCGACGGCAGCTACCGCATCAGCGGCACGAAGATCTTCATCACCGCCGGCGAGCACGACTTCGTCGACAACATCCTGCACCTCGTCCTCGCGCGCCTGCCGGACGCGCCGGCCGGCGTGAAGGGCATCTCGCTGTTCCTCGTACCCAAGTTCAAGGTCGCGCGCGACGGCACGGTCGGCGAACGCAATGCGCTCGCATGCGGTTCGATCGAGCACAAGATGGGCATCCACGGCTCGGTCACCTGCGTGATGAACTTCGACGGCGCCGAAGGCTGGATGATCGGCCAGCCGAACAAGGGCCTCGCCGCGATGTTCACGATGATGAACACCGCGCGCCTCGCAGTCGGGCTGCAAGGCCTCGGCCTGACCGAGCGCGCGTACCAGAACGCGCTCGCGTACGCGCGTGAGCGGCTGCAGATGCGCTCGCTCGCCGGCGCGAAGTTCCCCGACAAGCCTGCCGACCCGCTCATCGTGCACCCGGACGTGCGCCGCATGCTGCTCACGCAGAAGGCGTTCGCCGAGGGCGAGCGCGTGCTGGCGCTGTACGCGTACCTGCAGGAGGACATCGCCAAGCACTCGACCGACGCCACCGAGCGCGAGCGCGCAGCGGCGCTGGTGTCGTTCCTCACGCCGATCGTCAAGGGACTGCTGACCGAAACCGGCATCGAGTGCATCTACCACGCGCTGCAGGTGTTCGGCGGCCACGGCTTCATCGTCGAGAACGGCATGGAGCAGTTCGCGCGCGACGCGCGCATCACGACGCTGTACGAGGGCACGACGCAGATCCAGGCGATCGACCTGCTCGGCCGCAAGGTGATGCAGTTGCAAGGCGTCGGCCTGAAGCATTTCCTGGCCGAGATCGAAGCGTTCTGCAGCGCGCATGCCGGCGACGCCGCACTGGCCGAGTTCGTCGCGCCGCTCGCGGCGGCAGCGACGGACTGGGGCGCGCTGACGCTGGAGATCGGCCGGCGCGCGGGCGCGAACGCGGAGGAGATGGGTGCCGCCGCCTACGACTACCTGTTCTATTCCGGCTACGTCGCGCTCGCCTATTTCTGGGCACGCAGCGTCGCCGCGGCCGAAGCGTCCGCGCACGATGCCGCGTTCAAGTCCGCCAAGCGGCTGACTGCACGCTTCTACTATGCGCGCATCCTGCCGCGCATCCATGCGCACGCGGCGGCGATGCGCAGCGGCGCGGCGAACCTGCTCGAACTCGCCGACGCGCAGTTCGGCTGAGCGGCCGCGACGGGCGCGGCCGCCACCGGCGGCGCGTGCGACGACCTGCCGCACACGGCGGCCGGCTTGTCGTACCATGCCGCCATCGCTCGACTGCCGAACTGCTGCATGGCTGCGCCGACCGACACCCGCCCCGACCTGCTCGTCCGCCTCGCCAACGCGGACGACGATGACTTCATCCTCGGCCTCGTCGGCCGCTTCGTCGAATTCGAGCTGCCGCCGTGGCGCCGCCGCGGCGAATGCGCGGCCGGCATCCGCGCCGACCTCGCTCGGCACCTGGCCGAGCAACCGCCCGGCTCGCACGTCTTCGTGGCCGAGGACGAGGACGGCACGCGCGTCGGCTTCCTGCACCTGCAGACCGTGCCGGACCATTTCACCGGCGCGCAGAACTGCCACATTGCCGACGTCGCCGTCGCCGCCGGCCAGGACGGTCGCGGCATCGGCCGCGCGCTGGTCGCCTACGCCGAACGCTGGGGCCGCGAGCACCACTGCCGTCACCTGACGCTGGCGGTGTTCCCCGGCAACGAACGCGCGCGCGGGCTGTACGAGCGCTGCGGCTTCGGCGTCGACCTGCTGCGCATGGCCAAGCCGCTCAAGTGAGGCACGTGCGGGCGCGTCGTGTCCGCGCCGCCGATTTTGGTCTATGCTCCCTGCCGCCCTCCGTGGCGAGGCGGGCGCACCACCGGTTCCGAATCGCGAACGGAGGTCACATGCTGGCGGAAGTCAGAGCTTCCGGCGACATCCACTGCACGCGCGTCCTGTCGCTCGACTCGACCGGGCGCATCCTCGACTGGATGAGCTGGCAGGACGCCGCCTGCCTGTACGTGCGCGGCGCGGTCGCCTGGACGCTCGGCGAGCCGTGCCTGACGATCCGCGGCGGCATCAGCCAGCGCACCGGCCGGCAGAGCGTGCTCGACCTGCACCCGATCGTCGCGAGCACCGGCCATGCGCGCCCGGCGGCGATCGACCCCGCGCCGGCGCTGACCAATGCGGCACTGTTCGCGCGCGACCGCATGCTGTGCCTGTACTGCGGCCAGCACTTCAGCCGCGGCGAACTGACGCGCGACCACGTGATGCCGGTTTCCAAGGGCGGGCGCGACACCTGGGCCAACGTCGTGACGGCGTGCTGGTCGTGCAACGTGAGGAAGGGCAACCGCACGCCGCAGCAGGCCGGCATGCCGCTGCTGGCGGTGCCGTACCGGCCGAGCTGGGTCGAGCACCTGATCCTTTCCAACCGCAACATCCTCGCCGACCAGATGGAATTCCTGGTCCACCACCTGCCGCGCGACCGGCGTCCGCAGTAGCCCGGTGGCGACCGGGTCCGCCGCGCGCATCGCGCGCCTGCGCATGCTCGCGCAGGCCGGCCGCCATCCGTCGGTGATCCTGCTGCTGGTCCAGCTGGTGGCGCTGCTCGCCTACCCGTTCTTCGAGGGCACGGCCGCCGCCGGCGCGGTGTTCGGTGCCTTCGGCGTGCTCGTGCTGCTGCTCGCGGTGCGCATGGTCAACCGCACCGCCGGGCACGGACGCGTCGTCGTCGCCCTGGTGCTGGCGGTCGCGGCGATCGCGACCAACCTGCTCGCGACCGTCACGCACGCATCCGCGCTGGTGCCGTGGGCGGCCGCGATCGAGGCGGCGTTCCACTTCCACGCCGCCGCCTGCCTCGTCGCCTACATGCTCGCCGACCGGCGAGCGACCAGCGACGAACTGTTCTGCGCAGGCGCGACGTTCACCCTGCTCGCGTGGGCGTTCGCGTTCGTCTTCGCCGCGTGCCAGGCCCTGCAGCCGGGGTGCCTCGGCGGCGACGCGCCGCGCAGCTGGACGGAACTGCTGTTCTTCAGTTTCGTGCTGCTGTCGAGCACCGGCATCGGCGACGTCGCGCCGGTCACGGCGCAGGCGCGCGCGATCGCCAGCCTCGAGATCTTCGTCGGGGTGATGTACCTCGCCCTGATCGTCTCGCGCCTGGTCGGCCTCGCCGCGGCGCCGCGCCCCGACCGCTGAGCGCCGTTCCGGCGGGTGCACGCGGCGCCCGCGCGCTTGCCCCGGTGCCCCGGCTGGGCGGAAAATACGCGGTCCTGGACGAAACACCCCGCAATGATCGACCCGCAGCGCTATCCGCGCCTCTCCCGCATCGAAACACCGGCGGACCTGCGCCAGTTTCCCGAAAGCGAACTCGCCGACGTCGCGCGCGAGCTGCGCGCATACCTGATCGAGTCCGTGGCGACCTCGGGCGGGCATTTCGGCGCCAACCTTGGCGTGGTCGAGCTGACCGTCGCGCTGCACTGGATGTACGACACGCCGCAGGACCGCCTGGTCTGGGACGTCGGCCACCAGGGCTATCCGCACAAGATCCTGACCGGCCGTCGCGACCGCATCACGACGGTGAAGAAGAAGGACGGCGTGGCGCCATTCCCGAAGCGCGACGAGAGCGAATACGACGCGTTCGGCGTCGGACATTCGTCCACCTCGATCTCCGCCGCGCTCGGCATGGCGATCGCGTCGCAGCGCAAGGGCGACGCGCGCAAGGTCGTCGCGATCATCGGCGACGGTGCGATGACCGCCGGCATGGCGTTCGAGGCGCTGAACCACGGCGGCGACGTCGAGCCGGACATCCTGGTCGTGCTCAACGACAACCAGATGTCGATCAGCGAGAACGTCGGCGCGCTGACCAAGATGCTGGCGCGCCTGATGGCGAGCCGCACGCTCAACGCGTTCCGCGAGCGCGGCAAGAAGATGATGAAGCGCGACGGCCTGCTGTGGCGCTTCGTCAAGCGCTGGGAGGAGCACGCGAAGGGCATGTTCGTGCCGTCGACGCTGTTCGAGGAGCTCGGGTTCCACTACACCGGCCCGATCGACGGCCACGACCTGCCGCAGCTCGTGTCGACCCTGCGCACGCTCAAGGACCTCCGTGGCCCGCAGCTGCTGCACGTCGTCACGACCAAGGGGAAGGGATACGCGCCGGCCGAGCGCGAGCAGATCGAATACCACGCGGTCGGGCCGTTCGACCCGAGCGCCGGCGTGGTCAAGAAGGGCGCGACGCGGCCGACCTACACCGACGTGTTCGGCGACTGGCTGTGCGACATGGCCGCCGCCGACGAGCGGCTCTACGGCATCACCCCGGCGATGCGCGAAGGTTCCGGCCTGGTGCGGTTCTCGAAGGAATTCCCGCAGCGCTACTTCGACGTCGGCATCGCCGAGCAGCACGCGGTCACGCTCGCCGCCGGCATGGCGTGCGAGGGCGCCAAGCCGGTCGTCGCGATCTATTCGACCTTCCTGCAGCGCGCCTACGACCAGCTCGTGCATGATGTCGCGCTGCAGGACCTCGACGTGCTGTTCGCGATCGACCGCGCCGGCGTGGTCGGCCCCGACGGCGCCACCCACGCGGGCAGCTTCGACCTGTCCTATCTGCGCTGCATCCCCAACATGGTCGTCATGGCGCCGTCCGACGAGGACCAGTGCCGGCGCATGCTGACGACGGGCTTCCTGCACGCCGGGCCCGCCGCGGTGCGCTATCCGCGCGGCACCGGCACCGGCGCGGCCCTGTCGCAGGATCTCGAGCCGCTGCCGATCGGCAAGGCCGACCTGCGCCGGCGCGGCACGCGGCTGGCCCTGCTCGCGTTCGGCGCGATGCTCGCGCCGGCGACGAAGGTCGCCGACGCGATCGATGCCACGCTGGTCGACATGCGCTTCGTGAAGCCGCTCGACGAGGCACTGCTGCTCGAACTCGCGCGCTCGCATTCGGCCTTCGTCACGATCGAGGACAACGCGATCCTGGGTGGCGCCGGCAGTGCCGTCGCCGAATGCCTCGCGGCGAACGGCGTCGCGGTGCCGCTGCTGCACCTCGGGCTGTCCGACCGCTTCCTCGAGCACGCCAGTCGCGAGGAGCTGCTGGCCAGTGACGGCCTCGACGCCGCCGGCATCGAAGCCTCGATCCGGCGCCGTTTCCCCGACCTCGTCGCACCGCCGCTGCGCAGCGCCGTCTGAGCGCCTTCGCGACGCCGCCGCCCGCGCGAGCGCGGGCGGGGTAGCGCCACCGGCGCCGGAGCGGCGCCTCATGGGATCCGTCGCGCGATTACGCCGCGTAGCCGCCGGCGACGCCCTTGGTCGCGAGGGCGACGGCGTCGTGCGGGTGCAGGCTCTCGTGGTGGGCGGCGCGCAGCCACCAGTCGGCGATGCGCGGGTCGGCGTCGAGTACGCGCCGCAGGCGGCGCGCGGCGTCTTCGCAGAACATCAGGTTCTGGCCGTTGGCGAGCGCGAACGCCTGCTCGTCCTCGCGCTTGACCGCGGTCTGCACCGGCGTCGCCAGCGCGGACTCCAGGGCGTCGACGAGGTCGCCGACCGGCAGTTCGCTGCCTGCGGCGAGCTTCGCGCGGACCTGAGCGGTGCTGCGCTGCGCATGCGGCGTGGCGACGATGCCGTCGCCGCCGAGCCAGTCGATCACCGCCTGGCGGTCGATGCGCGCACCGGGGGCGAAGTCGCTCGCGAAGCGCTCCTGGATCAGCTGGCGCGCGAGCGCGGCGGAGGCGGGACAGGTGCTCGAGTACTGCACCTCGAGCGCGAGCTCCAGCTCGAAGCGCGCGCCTTCCAGCGACGCGCACAGCTCGACCGGATAGGAACGCCAGCCGCTGTTCGCGCTGGCCAGTGCCGGGCGGCGCACGAGGTGGTCGAAACGCACGCGCAGCCAGGCGCGGTCGGACAGGTCCGCGTGTGAATCGAGGAAGTCGCGCAGGCAACGCCGCAGGCTCGCGGCGGAGAGCGGCTCGGCCGACAGGTGCCGGTCGAGGTGCAGGTACAGCCGCGACATGTGGATGCCGCGCCGGTCCTCGCGCACCAGGTTGACGAAGGCGTCGACACGCGCGCTGGCGCGCAGGGCGACGCCATCGGCGCCGGCCAGCAACACCGGCATGCCGATCTGCTCCATGCCGACGCCGGCGAGCGCACCGGCGCGATCGGGGTGCGCCTCGATCGCGACATCGGGCAGCCGGCGTTGCGGGCTCGTCGGTGCGGACATGCGGGTTCCTGCAGGGGCTGTGTCGGCCAGATGGTGGCCGCGGGCAGCGGGTTCAACAGTTTACCGCGCCTGCGGCAATGCGTCCGGCACCGCGGTCGCGCGCCGTGCCGGGAGCCGCGCACAGGCGCCCATGCGTGCAACCCTTGCGAGAACGACGGAGGCTGGGGCGCAGCGCCGCAGGCGCGAGTCCCCGGGCGGTTCGATGTTCGGATGAGCCCGGTTGGACGTCCCGGCGGGACTCGCCAACCGGCCCGCTCGCGCGGCGTCCTGCGGATCGAGCTACGCGCTGGCACGCGCCGCGCGCCACGAGGCCCATGCCGCGCGCAACGGCAGGCGGCCGAGCAGCGAAGGCAGCACCGCGGCCGGATCCGCCGCGGTGGCCGCGCGCCGCAGGCGCCAGCGATCCGCCGCCGCGGCCGCCGCGCCCTGCGCGCCGAGGGCGTTCGGACGCGGCGCCGCCTCCAGCAGGGCCTGCAGCCACGCGCGCAGGCCGGCGCGGCGCTCGGCCGAATCGCCGGCGAGGTCGCCGCGCGCGAGCCGATGCGCGGCGAGCAGATCCAGCGGCAACGGCAGGCGGCCGTCGCGCAAGGCGTCGCCGAGCGAGGCGGTTTCGCGCAACGCGCGCGAGACGGCGCGCGCGCGCGCCAGCGCCGCGACGTCGTACGGGCCGAACAGCGTCGATTCGATCCGCGCCAGCGGCGCCTGCAGCCTCTCGTACGCCTGCAGCTGCGCGCGCGTGTCGGCGGCGGGTTCGGCATCGCGCTGGGCGTGCGCGCCGAGCACGGCGGCATGCCATTCGTCGAGCGCGACCTCGCCGAAGCGCGGCGTGCCGGCCAGTACGCGCGTCAACGGATGGCGCGCCTCGCCGCGGCGTGCGTGGCCGAATTCCTCCGCCCACCACTGCAGCTTCAGCGCCGCCGGCTGCGCCTCGCGGACGCCGAACGCCGCATGGGAGAGTTCGTGGCTGATGCAGGCGAATGCGCTGCGCGCATCGCGGCGACCGGCCGGCTCGAAGCCGAGCGCGAGGGCGAGTTCCGGGTACGCCGCACCCCATTTCGCCTCGAAGCTCGCCAGCGGTGCCGCCTCGTCGACGCGCGTGACCGGCGCTTCTTCCTCATGCATCGCCGGCGTGCCCCTATTCGAGGGCGAGCGCGCGGATCAGCGCGCGCGGCTCGTCGACGACGAGGTCGGCGCCCCACGCATGCGGGTCGCCGCCGTCGAGATAGCCCCAGCCGGCCGCGATCGTGCGCGCGCCGGCGGCGCGACCGGCGACGACGTCGCGCAGGTCGTCACCGACCATGACCGCGAGCGCCGGATCGATGCCGGCCTGTTCGCAGGCATGGCGCACCGGCGCCGGATCGGGCTTGCGCACCGGCAGGCAATCGCCCGTCACGAGCACGGCCGCGCCGCGGTGGAAGCCCATCTGATCGAGCATCGGCCGCGCGAGCCAGCCCGGCTTGTTGGTCACGATGCCCCAGGCGATGCCGCCTGCCTCGAGTCGCGCGAGCACCTCGGCGATGCCGTCGTAGAGGCGCGTATGCACCGTCATCGCGACCGAGTAGAGGTCGAGGAAGCGCGGCAGCCACTGGTCGATCATCGCGTCGTCCGCGCCGGGCAGGCCGTTGCGCAGCATCGCGCGCCCGCCGGCCGAGACGACGCGGCGCACGACCTCGGCGTCGGGCGGCGGCGCACCGAGCTCGGCGCACAGCGCCTCGACCGCGGCGATCAGGTCCGGCGCGGAATCGACGAGGGTGCCGTCGAGGTCGAACAGCACCGCGCGCGGCGGCCGGGCCAGCACCGTCATGCGCGCTTCGTCGCGCAGGCGAGGTAGTTCACGGCGACGCTCGAGGTCCGCCGCGCCGTGCGCGTGAACGGGTTGTAGGCGAGGCCCGAGAGGTCGTCGAGCGCGAGTCCGCAGGCCCGCAGCGCGGCCGCGACCTCGCTCGGTTTCAGGAACTGCTCGTAGTGGTGCGTGCCGCGAGGCAGCAGGCGCAGCACGTGCTCGGCGCCGATGATCGCCGCGCCGAACGCGAGCGGCGTGCGGTTCAGCGTCGACAGGAACAGCATTCCGCCGGGCTTCAGCAGCGTCGCGCAGGCGCGGATGACGCTCGCCGGATCGGGCACGTGCTCGAGCATCTCCATGCAGGTGACGAGGTCGAACTCGCCCGCCTCCTGGGCGGCGAGGTCCTCCACCGCGATTTCGCGGTAGTCGACCGCGAGGCCGCTCTCGTGCAGGTGCAGGCGCGCGACGTCGAGCACCGCCGGAGCGAGGTCGATCGCGGTGACCACGGCGCCCGCGCGCGCGAGCGATTCACTGAGGAGGCCGCCGCCGCAGCCGACGTCGAGCGCGCGTGCGCCCTTCAGCGGGATGCGCGCCGCGATGTAGTCGAAACGAACCGGATTGAGATCGTGCAGCGGCCGCGATTCGCCGTCTGGATCCCACCAGCGCGCGGCGAGCCGGTCGAACTTGGCGGTCTCGCCGCGATCGACGTTGGTGCGGGTGTTCATGCCTGCGTCTCCAGTCTCACCGCAACAGTCTCGCACTTCGCGGCGTGCGGTGTGCGCCTCAGACCGCGAGTCGCTCGCGCCAGCGCCGCGCCTTTCCGCACAGCTCGTCGAGGTCGAGGTCGGCCAGCTCGCGTTGGCGCAGCTTGCGCCGGCCCGCGATCCAGACGTCGCTGACCTGCTGACGGCCGGTCGCGTAGACGAGCTGGGAAACCACGTTGTAGAGCGGCTGGGTCTCGATGTCGTCGAGGCGCACGGCGGCGAGGTCGGCCTGCTTGCCGGGCTCGATGCTGCCGATGCGATCGCCCCAGCCGAGTGCGCGCGCGCCACCGAGCGTCGCCGCGCGCAGCGCGCTGGCCGCGTCGAGCGCGCTCGCGTCCGCGGCGACCGCCTTGGCGAGCAGCGCGGCAGTGCGCATCTCGCCGAACATGTCGAGGTCGTTGTTGCTGGCGCAGCCGTCGGTGCCGATCGCGAGGTTGACGCCGGCCTGCAGCAGCTTCGCCGCCGGGCAGAAGCCTGACGCGAGCTTGAGGTTCGACTCGGCGCAATGCGCGACCGACACGCCGGCCTCGGCGCAGGCCGCGATCTCGGCGTCGGTCAGCTGGGTCATGTGCACCGCGACGAGGCGCTCGTTGACCAGGCCGAGCGCCTGCACGCGCGCGAACGGGCGCGCGCCGCGCTCGCGCCGCGCTTCCTCGACCTCGTGCGCGGTCTCGTGCAGGTGCAGGTGTACCGGCAGGTCGAGCTGGTCGGACAGCAGGCGGATGCGCTCGAAGCTCTCGTCGGAGACCGTGTACGGCGCGTGGGGCGCGAAGCTCGTGCCGAGCAGCGGCTCGCCGCGGAACTCGTCGTGGACCGCGAGGCCCTTGTCGAAGTACTCGTCGCGCGTGGCCGCCCACGCGCTCGGGAACTCGATCACCGGCAGGCCGACCATCGCGCGGAAGCCGAGCCGGCGATAGGTTGCCGCCTGCACGTCGGGGAAGAAGTAGTTCTCGTTGCAGCAGGTCGTGCCGCCTCGGAGCATCTCGGCGACCGCGATCTCGATGCCGTCGCGCACGAACTCCGGACCGATCGCCTTCGCCTCGGCCGGCCAGATGTGCTCCTGCAGCCAGCGCATCAGCGGCAGGTCGTCGGCGAGCCCGCGCATCAGCGTCATCGGATTGTGGGTGTGCGCGTTGACCAGGCCGGGCAGCAGCGCATGCCGGTCGAGCACGACGCGCTCGCGCGGCGCGTAGCGCGCCTGCGCATCGGCGATCGGCAGCACGGCGACGATGCGATCGGCGTCGATCGCCACCGCATGGTGCTCGAGCACGACGCCGTGCGGCTGGACCGGGACGACCCAGCGCGCTTCGATCAGGAGGTCGATGGGATTCATGGGGCTGGGGGCCGGGTGCCTAGGGCTGGAGAGCGGCATCGAGCATGCGTGAAGCCTGCTTCCGGCCCCCGGCCCGGACTTCACTTCACGCGCGACATGTATTCGCCGGTGCGGGTGTCGACCTTGATCTTCTCGCCCTGGCCGACGAACAGCGGCACGCGCACGACCGCGCCGGTCTCTAGCGTGGCGGGCTTGCCACCGCCACCGGAGGTGTCGCCGCGCACGCCCGGGTCGGTCTCGGTGATCTCGAGTTCGACGAACACCGGCGGCGTGACCGTCAGCGGCGCGCCGTTCCACAGCGTGACGATGCAGACTTCGTTGCCCTTGAGCCACTTCGCCGCATCGGCGACGGCGGCCTTGTCGGCAGCGATCTGCTCGTGCGTTTCCGGGTGCATGAAGTGCCAGAACTCGCCGTCGGAGTAGAGGAACTCCATGTCCGTGTCCATCACGTCCGCGGCCTCGACCGAGTCGGTCGACTTCATCGTCATCTCGACCGTGCGGCCGGTCTTGAGGTTGCGGTACTTCACGCGCGTGAACGCCTGACCCTTGCCCGGCTTCACGTACTCGGTATCGACGATCGTGCACGGGTAGCCGTCCACGATGATCTTCTGACCGTTCTTGACGTCGTTCATGCCGTAGCTGGCCATGATGGAACTCCTGATGGGTGTTTGTCGGTTCTGGCCGGGCGTGCAGGGGCGCAGCGGTCGACGGCCGCGACGCGGACGCCACCCGGAACGGCTACAATGGGCGGCTGCGCGACCGAACGTACCGGACTTATCCGCCCATGATACCCGCTAACCGGCTGCCGGCGCAGCCCGTGCGCTGGCAGCAGCTGTGGCGCGACGCCATCACCGATCCGCGCGAGCTGCTCGCCCTGCTCGGCCTCGAAGACCGGGCCGGGGTCCTGCTGCCCCGCGGCGATACCGGCTTCGCGATGCGCGTCCCGCGCGGCTTCGTCGCGCGCATGCGGCCGGGCGACCCGGCCGACCCGCTGCTGCGCCAGGTGCTGCCGCTCGCGGACGAACGGGTCGAGGTGCCCGGCTTCGCGCACGACGCGGTCGGCGACCTGCCGTCACGCGCCGCCGCCGGGGTGCTGCACAAGTACGAGGGTCGCGTCCTGCTGGTCGCGACCGGCTCCTGCGCGGTGAATTGCCGCTACTGCTTCCGCCGCCATTTCCCCTACGCGGACGAGACCGCGGCTGCCCACCGCTGGGGCGAGGCACTCGGGTACCTGCGCGGCGACCCCACGGTCGGCGAGGTGATCCTGTCCGGCGGCGACCCGCTGTCGCTCGCGACGCCGAAGCTGGCCGAGCTCACGGCCGGCCTCGCCCGCATCGCCCACGTGCGCCGGCTGCGCATCCACACGCGCCTGCCGGTCGTGCTGCCCGATCGCATCGACGCCGAATGCGTGGACTGGTTGCGCGCGATCCCGCTGCAGCTCGTGGTCGTGATCCATGCCAACCACCCCGCCGAGATCGACGAAGCCGTGGTGGACGCCTGCGCCCGCCTGCGCGAGGCCGGCGCGACGCTGCTGAACCAGTCCGTGCTGTTGCGCGGCGTGAACGACGAGGCCGGCACGCTCGCGCGCCTGTCCGAGGCGCTGTTCGAGGCCGGCGTGCTGCCGTACTACCTGCACCAGCTCGACCGCGTCGCCGGCGCCGCGCACTTCGAGGTCGAGGAGGCGCGCGCGCTCGAGCTCGTCGCGACGCTGCGCGCGCGCCTGCCGGGCTACCTCGTGCCCCGGCTCGTGCGCGAGGTGCCGGGCGCCGCTTCCAAGGTCCCGCTCTGACGCCAGCGCCGTAGCCGGGGCGGACCGGTCCGCCCTGCCCCCGGGTCCGCGGCCGCCGACCGTCGATCCTGCACGCCCCGGCCCCGCAGGCCGGCAGTTGGACGAGTGGCCCATGGAATCGCTGCGGTGATTCCGGTAAATATCGGCAAGCATCCTGCGGCGGGTACGACGCAGCAGGTACACTTGCCGGCACGCGTGCCTGCCGCCGATGCCCGGCGCAGCGACGACCCCGCAGAGGGTCGCCCGCGCCGCCCCGATGCCCCGCCCCGACGCCGACCGATGACCCGATCCGACAACATCATCAAGCTGCTGATCGTCAACGACACAGCCGACGACGCCGAGCAGATCATCAGCATCCTGCGCAACGGCGGCATCGCCGTGCGGCCGGCGCGCGCGAGCTGCGACGCCGAGCTCGAGGCGACGCTGGAGCAGCAGACGCCGGACATGATCATCGTCGACCTCGGCTGCCGCGAGATCGGCATCAAGGCCGTGCACGACCACGCCGAACGCGGCGGGCGCGACATCGCGCTGATCGGCTACGGCCGCGGCATCACCGAGGACGCCATCGTCAAGGCGTTCCGCGACGGCGCGCGCGCGGTCATGCTGCGCGATTCGCACGAGCACGTGCAGACGATCGTGCGGCGCGAGTTCGAATCCCTGCAGCTGCGCCGCAGCGTGCGCCGGCTGGAGGCGAGCCTGCGCGAGTCCGAGCGCCGCTGCGAGGCGCTGCTCGATTCCTCGCGCGACCCGATCGCGTTCGTGCACGAAGGCATGCACGTGCGCGCGAACAAGGCCTACCTCGACATGTTCGGCTTCGACGACTTCGAGGACGTCGAAGGCATGTCGATCCTCGACATGATCGCGCCGCCCGACGCGGACGACTTCAAGGCGCTGCTCAAGCGCCTGTCCAAGGGCGAGAAGCCGCCGCAGCGCCTGAACCTCAAGGCGCAGCGTTCCGACGGCTCGACCTTCGACGCCACGATGGAGTTCGCCGAGGCGAGCTACGAGGGCGAGGCGTGCCAGCAGATCACGTTCCGCCTGCAGACCGTCGACGCGAACCTCAGCCAGGAGCTGGAGGCGATGCGCTCGAAGGACCTCGTCACCGACCTCTACAACCGCCAGTACCTGATGGCGCAGCTCGAGGAGGCCGTCGCCAAGGCGGCCAACGGCCGCACCGACCAGGCGCTGCTGCTGGTCGAGCCGGACAACTTCAAGCAGGTGCTGGACGCGGTCGGACTCGGCAACGCCGACGTCCTGCTCGGCGACATGGCGACGATGCTGCGCAAGCACCTCGCCGAGACCGACATCGCCGGGCGCGTGTCCGAGCACACGTTCGGCATCCTGCTGCCGGCGCACGACGCCGACGCGACGCGCAAGCTCGGCGAGAAACTGCGCAACGCGTTCGGCGAGAAGATCTTCGAGGTCGGCAAGCAGTCGATCACGCTCACCATGAGCCTCGGCGGGGCCCTGCTCGGCGAGAAGAACGCGAACGCCGCGACGATCATGAACCTCGCCGCCGGCGCCCTGCGCACGGCGCAGAACGAGGGCGGCAACCGCCTGAACCTGATCGACCCGGCCGAACAGGACAAGGCCGCGCTGGAAGCGTCGCGCCGCTGGGTCGAGGCGATCGACCAGGCGTTGGCGAACGACGGCTTCGTGCTGTACTACCAGCCGATCATCAGCCTGCACGGCGCGGAGGGGGACTTCTACGAGATCCTGCTGCGCATGTCCGGGCCGAAGGGCGAGATCCTGCCGGCGCAGTTCCTGCCGATCGCCGAGCGGCACGGCCGCATGCCGCAGATCGACCGCTGGGTCATCGCGAACGCGATCCGTGCGATCGCCGAACGCGAGCGCGCCGGCCACAAGACCACGTTCTTCGTGAAGCTGACGCCGCAGTCGCTGGAGGACCAGACCCTGCTGCCGTGGATCGCGCAGCAGCTGAAGACCGCGCGCCAGCGCGGCGACTCGCTGGTGTTCGAGATGCCCGAGAGCAAGGTCGTGACGAGCCTCAAGCCCGCACGCGCGTTCGTCAAGGGACTCGAGCAGATCCACTGCGGCTTCGCGCTGGAGCAGTTCGGCTCCGGCCTGAACTCGTTCCAGCTGCTCAAGCACATCCCCGCGAACTACCTCAAGATCGACCGCAACTTCATGGCGGAGCTGCCCAAGCACAAGGAAAACCAGGAGAAGATCAAGGAGATCTGCGACCAGGCGCGCCACGCCGGCAAGCTCACGGTGGCCGAGTTCGTCGAGGACGCGGCGAGCATGCCGATCCTGTTCAGCTGCGGCGTGAACTTCGTGCAGGGCAACTTCCTGCAGGAGCCCGAGAAGATCCTGAGCCACGCGGCCGCCTGACGCGGCCCCACGCGGCGCGCGAAAAAAGGCCCGGCGATGCCGGGCCTTTTCGTTTCCGCCGGTCCGCGCTGGCGCGCGATCCGCGGGGTCAGGCCGCGGCGCGCAGCGCGGCGATGCGCTCGGCCAGTGGCGGGTGGCTCATGAACAGGCGCGCGATGCCGCCCTCGCCCGAGATGCCGAACGCGGCGAACGCCTTCGGCAGTGTGTTCTCGCCGCGATTGCCGGCGAGGCGCTCCAGCGCCGAGATCATCGCGCCGCGGCCGGCGAGGCGCGCGCCGCCGGCATCCGCGCGGAACTCGCGCCAGCGGGAGAACGCCATCACGATCAGCGAGGCGAGCGCGCCGAGGACCACCTGCAGCACCATCACGATGGCGAAGTAGGCGAGGCCGCCACCGCCGTTGTCGCGGTTGCCGCTCAGCGCGCGGTCCGCGATCGTGCCGATCACGCGCGCGAGGAAGATCACGAACGTGTTCAGCACGCCCTGCAACAGCGCCATCGTCACCATGTCGCCGTTGGCGACATGGCTGATCTCGTGGCCGAGCACGGCATCCACCTGTTCACGATCCATGCTCTGCAGGAGGCCCGTGCTGACCGCGACGAGCGAGCTGTTCTTCGACATGCCGGTCGCGAACGCATTCATCTCCGGCGCTTCGTAGATCGCGACCTCGGGCATGCCGATGCCGGCCTTGTCCGCGTGCCGGCGCACGGTGTCGACCAGCCAGGCCTCGGTCGCGTTGGCGGGCTGGGTGATGACGCGGGCGCCGACCGACATCTTCGCCATCCACTTCGACATCGCGAGCGAGATGAAGGAGCCGCCCATGCCGAGCACCGCCGACAGCACCAGCAGGCTCTGCAGGTCGAGGCCGCCGCGGCGATAGGCATAGGCGTCGATGCCGGTCAGCTTGACGACGATGGTCAGCAGCGCCATCACCGCCAGGTTGGTCAGGACAAACAGTACGATGCGCAGCATGGATTTCCTCTCGTCGACTCGATCGTCTTGCGGGCGGCACGTCGCCCTGCCCGCTCTCCGCAGATGGGGGCGTCCGGGGCATTTTGCAGCCATGCCGGCCGCGGACGCGAGCTCGCCCGCCGATTGGACCACGCCCGGCCGCACGGGTTCATCATGACATGCGGCCGCTTCGCGCCGTCGCCGACGGGGCGCCTCCACTTCGGTTCGCTGGTCGCCGCGCTCGGCAGCTGGCTGTTCGCGCGCGCGGCCGGCGGGCGCTGGATCGTGCGCATGGAGGATCTCGACCGCGAACGCGAGGTCGCCGGCGCCGCGTCCGGCATCCTCGCCACGCTCGACGCGTTCGGCCTCGCCAGCGACGCGCCGGTCGTCTACCAGAGCGCGCGCACGCCGATGTATGCGGACGCGCTCGCGCGGCTGGAACGCGACGGCCATGCCTATCGCTGCTGGTGCAGCCGCAGCGACCTCGAACCCCACGGTGGCATCCATCCCGCGCGTTGCGTCGCGCCGCCGTCCACGCGCGCGCCGGCCTGGCGCCTGCGCGTCGGCCAGGTCGCGATCGCCTTCGACGACCTCGTCCAGGGGTCGCAGCACCAGCCGCTCGCGTCCGCGGTCGGCGACTTCGTGGTCTGGCGCGCCGACGGCGCCTGCGCATACCAGCTCGCGGTCGTCGTGGATGACGCGGCACAGGGCGTGGACCAGGTCGTGCGCGGCGCCGACCTGCTCGATTCGACGCCGCGCCAGATCCTGTTGCAGCGCCTGCTCGGCCTGCCGACGCCGTCCTACGCCCACCTCCCGCTCGCGCTCGGGGCCGACGGCCGCAAGCTCAGCAAGCACGAGGCGGCCGTTCCGGTCGATGCCCGCGACCCGTTGCCGGCGCTGCGCGAGGCACTGCGCTTCCTCGGCCAGCCGCTGCCACAGGCGGGCGACGTCGACACCCTGCTGCGCGCCGCCGCACGCGGGTTCGAGCCCGGCCGCGTGCCGCGCGCGGCCTCGGTGCCGCACGCATTTGCGGCGGCGCGCAATGCATCCGCCTGAACCTCGGATGACAATCGCCGCGGACGCCTACGCGTCTTCCGAATCGAAACGAAACCTTGGAGCACACTCATGACGGCACGCGTCGCACTCGTCACCGGCGGCACCGGCGGTATCGGCACCGCGATCTGCAGGCACCTCGCGAAGCTCGGCCACAAGGTCGCCACCAACTACCGCGACGAGGCCAAGGCGAAGGCCTGGCAGGAGGCGCAGCGCAAGGACGGGTTCGAGTTCGCGCTGGCCAAGGGTGACGTCGCCGATCCCGTCGTCGCCGAGGCGATGGTGCGCGAGGTCGAGAAACAGCTCGGACCGGTGGAGATCCTGGTCAACAACGCGGGCATCACGCGCGACACGACCTTCCACAAGATGACCGCACAGCAGTGGCAGGACGTCATCGCGACGAACCTCGGCTCCTGCTTCAACGTCACCCGCCCGGTCATCGACGGCATGCGCGAGCGCAAGTGGGGCCGCATCGTGCAGATCAGCTCGATCAACGGCCAGAAGGGCCAGTACGGGCAGGCCAACTACGCTGCGGCGAAGGCCGGCATGCACGGCTTCACGATCTCGCTGGCGCAGGAGAACGCGAAGTTCGGCATCACCGTCAATACGGTCTCGCCCGGCTACGTCGGCACCGACATGGTCATGGCGGTGCCGGAGGACGTGCGCGCCAAGATCGTCGCGCAGATCCCGATCGGCCGCCTCGGCGAACCGGACGAGATCGCCTACGCGGTCGCGTTCTTCGCCAACGAGCAGGCGCGCTGGATCACCGGCGCGAACCTCGCCATCAACGGTGGCCAGTACATGGGCTGGTGAGGCCCCGCGCGGGCGATCCCGCCGCCCGCGGGCGCGCGGCCGGTCGACGCCGGCCACTCCGCGACGGGCCTCTTTCCACCACCCCGGAGCCGTCCTTGCTGCGCAGCATCCCAAACTGGTGCTGCGCAGCACATTCTGCTAGCGTTGTCCGATGACCACGCCCCGCATCATCAAGAAGTACCCGAACCGGCGGCTCTACGACACGGAGATCTCGAGCTACATCACGCTGGAGGAAATCCGCCAGCTCGTGCTCGACGACGAGGAGTTCGAGGTCCGCGACGCCAAGAGCGGCGAGAACCTGACCCGCTCCGTGCTGCTGCAGATCATCGCCGAGTACGAGGAACGCGGGCAGCCGATGTTCACCACCAAGCTGCTCTCGCAGATCATCCGCTTCTACGGTGATTCGCTGCAGGGGTTCATGGGCGGCTACCTCGAGCGCAGCCTGCAGGTCTTCCTCGACCAGCAGCAGCAGTTCCGCAGCCAGCTCAACAACATGCTCGGCCAGGGGCCGTGGTCGATGCTCAACGACCTCACCGAGCGCAACATGGACATGTGGAAGTCGTTGCAGCAGGGCTTCCTCACCGCCGCCGCCAACAGCGTGCGCGGCGCGCAGGAGCAGATGAAGAAGAAGGACGAGAAGTAGTCGTCCGGCGCGGTCCGCGCCGCACGCACGGGCCGACGCAGCGCAACAAAATCCCGTCGGCATCCGTTGCCGCATCGCAAGAATCCAGGGGCTACACGATGAACAAGCGCGTCGCCGTCGTCACGGGCGGCATTGGCGGACTCGGCACCGAGATCTGCAAGTACCTCGCGCGCGCCGGCCGCCAGGTCGTCGCCGCCGACCTCGCCGCCCGCAGTGAGCGGGTGGAGGCGTTCCGCGCCGAAGTCGCGGAATTCGACGGTGCGATCGCGTTCGAGCCGCTCAACGTCGCCGACTTCACCGAGTGCGGCCGCTTCGTCGAGCGCGTGGGCTCCAGCTACGGACCGGTGTCCGTGCTGGTCAATGCAGCCGGCATCACGCGCGACACCAGCCTGCGCAAGATGACGCCGGAGCAGTGGGCGGACGTGCTGCGGGTCAACCTCGACGGTGTGTTCAACCTGTGCCGCCACGTCGTCGACGGCATGACCGCGCAGGGCTTCGGTCGCATCGTCAACATCTCGTCCGTCAACGGCCAGACCGGCCAGTTCGGCCAGACCAACTACTCCGCGGCGAAGGCCGGCATGCACGGCTTCACGATGGCCCTCGCGCGCGAGGTCGCGCGCAAGGGCGTGACCGTCAACAGCGTCTCGCCGGGCTACTGCAACACCGCGATGGTGCAGGCGGTGCCGGAAGAGATCCGCAACCAGATCATCGCCAACATCCCGGTCGGCCGGCTCGGTGAACCACGCGAGATCGCGCGCACGGTCGAGTTCCTGACCGCCGACGACGCCGGCTTCATCACCGGCGCGAACATTCCGGTCAACGGCGGCTACTTCATGGATTTCTGAGCGCCCGGCGGGCTGCCGCCGCGCCCTCAGGCCACGCCGTCGACGTCGGCGATCCAGGCGTCACCCGCGATCGCCGCATCCAGCAGTCGCCGCCGCAGCGGCTTCATGCCCTCTTCCAGCGCGACCTGGCGGATCGCGCGTGCATCCGCGCCGGCCAGCGCGCCGCGCACGCGTTCCGTCATCGGCAACAGCTCGCAGGCATGGTACCGGCCACGGAAGCCTCCGGTGCAGAACGTGCAGCCCTGGCGATCCGGTTCCCACAGGACCAGGCCACCCGCGATCTCCCCCGATGCGAACCCCGCCGCCTGGAGCGCGTGCGCCGGCAGGTGCAACGGCTTGCTGCAGTGCGCGCACAGCCGGCGCAACGCGCGCGGTGCCAGCACGAGGGCGACCGCTTCGCCGACATCGGCGGGTGGCACGCCGAGCCACAGCAGGCGCTGCAGCGCCGAGGGCGCATCCGGCACATGCAGGGTCGAGAGGACCAGCCGACGCCGCTGCGTGGTCAGCCGCACGGCTTCGCGCGCGGTCGCGAGGTCGGGGATTTCGCCGACCAGGAATGCCTTCGTCCCGTCGCCGGCGAGCCGCTGCAGGGCAATGTCGAAGGTCACGCCGTCCGCGCTCGACACGACGACGCGGACCGCGTCGTCGAGGCGGCCGCGCACGGTTCTTTCGATCGTCGCCATCGGCACCGGCTGCTGGCGCGGGCGACGCAGCATGCGCAGGCCTTGGTAGAGCAGCGCGGCCTTGCCCGAGCCGGTCGGGCCGACGGCGAGCACGAGTCCGCGTTCGCGCGACAGCGCCTGTTCGTACGCCGCGCGCTGGGTGTCGTCGAGCAGTTCGGCGATCGTCGGGTCGCGCGCGGCGCCCGCCGAGCGGCCATCGTTCCAGGCTACCGACGCCCCCGACCTCCCCGTGCGCTCCCGCCCCGACGATACGCCGCGCCTCGCCCGGGGTCGAGCGCGGCGCCGCGGTACCGACGGCGGCCGGCTAGAAGTCGAAGCCCTCGATGAAGATGAAGTCGTCCGGCGTGCGCACGCAGTCGTAGGTCACCTGCATCGGGTCGCCCGCCTCGACCACCTCGAAGTCGGTCGGGCGGATGCCGTAGAGCGAATGCGAGTCGATGTCGACGTCCGGATCCGACCACTTGTGCGTCGTGAACGCGTCCGATTCCGCGGTCAGCGGGACGCCACCACCGTCGGAGAGGAACATGCCGTACTTCTTCAGGGTGCGCAGGATCACGCGCACCGCATCGTTGCTGCTGAAGCCGTTGATGTCGAACGACGGCTTCAGGCGCAGGCGCGAGCCGTAGGGCACGGCATCCGGATGCGGATCCGACGTCGCCAAGGTGCCGTGCGACGCCGGGTGCACGTAGCGGTCGTCCATCATGCGATTGTTGCCGAGGATGAAGCGGATCGCGTGGCCGAGGTCACCCTGCACCTGTGCCGCGGCCCAGACCTCGTCGGCATTGAACAGCAACGGCGCGATCGGAAACCCGGCGCCGTCGGCACTGGTGCAGTGCTCGCCGCGGCCATGGCGCGGATAGACCTTGGTCAGGTCCCAGCGCAAGCCGCAGATGGCATGGACGCCGCCGGTGCCGGCGGAGTTCGTCGCGTACGCCTCGTACAGGACCTGGTTGGCGTCGTCGACGACGAGCAGGTGGCAGTCCTCGTCGGACGCATTGCAGGCGTAGCCGGGCGGATCGGTGCCCTCGATGCCGCCGCCGGCCGGCACCGGGAACGGCGTGCCCGGCGCATCGCAGTCCGGGCTGTAATACTCGCCGGCGTCCGGCCACGCGAAGATCGGCCGCATCGGCGTCGACGCGTTCGCGTGCAGCACGTAGAACGAGAAGTCGATGTGGAAGTCGAAATTGCGCATGTCGCCCCAGCCCGAGGAGGAGAACGCGTCGAGATGGGCCATCATCGCGGCGGAGTTCGGGCGCAGCGTGGCCTGGCTGACGTCGACGTTCCAGATCGCGTTCGGCTGGGTGAACTTCGGCAGCGGCGCCGCGGCGCACGCGAACGGCAGCAGCAGGCCGAGCAACACGGTCTTGCGCATGACGATCCCTCCCGCAGGAAGCGCATCGTCGCCCTGGCGGCGGCCCGGAAACAGCCGACTGCGTCGCAGCGCGCCTACCAGACGAGGTCGGCGGGCACATCGTCGTCCGCCGCGGCGTCCGGGTCGCACAGCAGCACCAGCGCGTCCGGATCGATCGCCTGCGCGGCGAGCGCGGTCTCACGCTCGACCAGCAGGTAGCGGCCGGCGAGCTGGACCACGCCGAGCTCGCCGCCATTGACGCGCGGCAGCTGCTCCGCGGTGACGTAGACGCGGCGGATCCTGTCCGCGTGCGGGAAGTGGCGCGGGATGTCGGCCTCGGCGTGGTTCAGCGCCTTGCCGTCGAGCAGCGTGGCGAGCTTCTGCCTGCGCTCCTTGCGTTCGCGTGCGCGGCGCTCGGCCTCGCGCTGTTCGCGCTCCCTTTCCTCACGCTCGGTCTTGCTGCGCAACGCGTAGGCCTTGGCGAGGTCGATCTCGCCGCGCGATTCGCGCGCCGGCCTGGCGCCGGCCGGCGGCCGGCGGCCGTCCTTCGGCTTGCCGCGCTCGTCCCGCCGCGACTTCTGCGGGCCCATCGGGCGCGGATCGGATTTCGGCAGCGGCGCGAAGCCGGCCTTGAGCAACTGGTCGCGGAGGGAGTCGGACATCGGTCGAACCTGTTACGGGCGCATCGCGGCCGCGGCCGCTCGTGGAAAAACGATGACGGGCGGGTCCCCTCCGCCGCCGACCGGCGCCTGCGCCGCCCGGCCTTCGGAAACCCGTCGAGGGCGTCAATAGTGCGGTGGCGGTGGCTCGTCCTGCGGTGCCCCGAGCGTGCCGCGCACGGACTGCAGCTCGCCGCGCAGGGCGTCGACCGCATTGCGCAACGCCTGCATCTGGCGGTCGTGGGTCGCGACGCTGTCGCTGATCGCCGCGATCGCGTCGTCGACGAAGGAGAGCCTCACCTCGAGTTCGGTCAGGCGTTCTTCGAGCGTGCTGGACATCAGGTCACCCCGGCAACTTCTCGATCAGGTGGCGGCCATGGCGCGCCCCGATCGCCCCCTGCGCTTCGCGCAGTGCCAGCGCGAGGTCGGCCGCGGCCATTTCGCGCACGAGGTCGGCGAACGCCGTCTTCGGCGTCCAGCCGAGACGCTGCCGCGCCAGCGTGGCGTCGCCGAGCAGCGTCTCCACCTCGGCCGGGCGATAGTACTGCGGATGGATGCGCACGATGACGTCCCCCGGCGCGAGCCGGAGCGCATCGTTGCAGACGCGTGCGACGACCGCGTGCTCGTCCGCGCCGCTGCCGCGGAACTCGAGTTCGATGCCCATCTCGCGCGCGGCGAGGACGACGAACTCGCGCACCGAATGCTGGATGCCGGTGGCGATCACGTAGTCCTGCGGCTGGTCCTGCTGCAGGATCAGCCATTGCGCCTCGACGAAGTCGCGCGCGTGGCCCCAGTCGCGCCTCGCGTCGAGGTTGCCGAGGTAGAGGCAGTGCTGCAGGCCGCAGGCCACGCGCGCCAGCCCGCGCGTGATCTTGCGCGTGACGAAGGTCTCGCCCCGGATCGGCGACTCGTGGTTGAACAGGATGCCGTTGCAGGCGTACATGCCGTACGCCTCGCGGTAGTTGACCGTGATCCAGTACGCGTACAGCTTGGCGACGCCGTACGGCGAGCGCGGATGGAACGGGGTGCTCTCGCGCTGTGGCGTCTCGCGCACGAGGCCGTACAGCTCGGACGTGGACGCCTGGTAGAAGCGGCAGCGGTCGCCGAGGCCGAGGCTGCGCATCGCCTCCAGCACGCGCAGCGCGCCGAGGCCGTCCGCGTTGGCGGTGTACTCGGGCTCCTCGAAGGAGACCGCGACGTGGCTCTGCGCGGCGAGGTTGTAGATCTCGTCGGGCTTGACCTGCTGGATCACGCGCAGGAGGCTCGGCGAATCGGTCATGTCGCCGTAGTGCAGGTGCACGCCGCGACGCGCGTCGTCGAGCTCGTGGTGCAGGTGGTCGATGCGCTCGCTGTTGAAGGACGAGGCGCGGCGGCGCAGGCCGTGCACCTCGTAGCCCTTGGCGAGCAGCAGCTCGGCCAGGTAGGCGCCGTCCTGCCCGGTGACGCCGGTGATCAGTGCGCGCTTGTGTTCCATCGATGCAGGCTGCCGGGGAAAAGGTGGATGGTAGCAGGCGGGCGCGCCCGGTCAGGCCGCGACGCTGCGCCCGCGGCCGATGCCGTAGTACGCGAGCCCGGCCGCCTCGACCGTGCGCGGTTCGAAGATGTTGCGCCCGTCGAACACGACCGGCTCGCGCAACGCGGCCCGCAGGCGCTCGAAATCGGGACTGCGGAACGCCTTCCACTCGGTCACGACGACCAGTGCGTCGGCGCCCTCGGGCGCGGCGTAGGCGTGCTCGCACAACACGAGGTCCGGGCGGCTGCCGTACAGGCGCTTCGTTTCGTGCGCGGCCTCCGGATCGTAGGCGCGCACCGTCGCGCCCACGGCCCACAGCTGCTCCAGCAGCGTGCGACTCGGGGCCTCGCGCATGTCGTCGGTGTTCGGCTTGAACGCGAGGCCCCACAGTGCGATCGTGCGGCCGCGCAGGCGGTCGCCGAAGTGGCGCTGCAGCAGCGCGAACAGCTTGCGCTTCTGGCTGGCGTTGACCGCCTCGACCGCGTCGAGCAACCGCGGCTCGTAGCCGTGCGCGCGCGCCGTGTGTTCCAGTGCCTTGACGTCCTTCGGGAAGCACGAGCCGCCATAGCCGGCCCCCGGATAGATGAAGTGGTAGCCGATGCGCGGGTCGGAACCGATGCCGCGGCGCACGTGCTCGACGTCGGCGCCGACGCGCTCGGCGATGTTCGCGATTTCGTTCATGAAGCTGATCTTGGTCGCCAGCATCGCGTTGGCGGCGTACTTGGTCAGCTCGGCGGAGCGCACGTCCATCAGCACGATGCGCTCGTGGTTGCGGTTGAACGGCGCGTACAGCGTCTTCAAGGCCTCGAGCGGACGCGCGCTGTCCGCGCCGATGACGATGCGATCGGGACGCAGGCAGTCCTGCACCGCGTCGCCTTCCTTGAGGAATTCGGGATTGGACACGACGTCGAAGGCGACGTCGACGCCGCGCGCGGCGAGCTCGGCGGCGATCGCCTCGCGCACCGCGTCGGCCGTGCCGACCGGCACGGTCGACTTGTTCACGACCACCAGCGGGCGTTCGATCGCGCGGCCGATCGTGCGGGCGACCTGCAGCACGTGGCGCAGGTCGGCGCTGCCGTCCTCGTCGGGCGGCGTGCCGACCGCGATGAACACGACCTGCGCATGCGCGATCGCGGCGGGCGCGTCGGTGGTGAAGCGCAGGTTGCCCGCGGCATGGTTCGCGCGCACGAGCGGTTCCAGCCCGGGTTCGAAGATCGGGATCTCGCCGCGCTCGAGCCCGGCGATCTTGGCTTCGTCGACGTCGACGCAGACGACGTCGTTGCCGACCTCGGCGAGGCAGGTGCCGGTGACGAGGCCGACGTAACCGGTTCCGAAGATCGTGACGCGCATGAGCGTATTCCTGTGCCTTGGCGTTGTGCGGCGGCCGGCGGCCTGCAAGCTGCCGCGCCGCGCCCGGCACGCCCGCCGGCGTGGGACCGGCGCGCCGGGCAGTGGGATGATCGCAAAAAACAAAGGCGCGCCGGATCGCGGCGCGCCTTCGGGAGCGATCCGGAACGGATTACTTCTTTTCGTTCGTCTTCGCTGCCGGCTTCGCCTTCGCCGCGGCCTTGTCCGTGGCCGGCTTGTCGGCGCTCTTCTCGATGTCGAGCAGCTCGACTTCGAAGATCAGCGTCGCGTTCGGGCCGATCTGGCCCGGGCCGTTCTCGCCGTAGGCGAGGTCGGACGGAACGAACAGCTTGTACTTCGAACCGACCGGCATCAGCTGCAGGCCTTCGCTCCAGCCCTTGATGACGCCGTTGAGCGGGAACGTCGCCGGCTGGCCGCGATCGTACGAGCTGTCGAACTTGGTACCGTCGATCTTCGTGCCGAGGTAGTTCACCTTGACCGTGTCGGTCGCCTTCGGCTTCGGACCGGTGCCTTCCTTCTCGACCAGGTACTGCAGGCCACTGGCGGTCGTCTTCACGCCCGGCTTGGACTTGTTCGACGCGAGGAACGCCTCGCCTTCCTTCTTGTTCTTGTCGGCGGCCACCTTCTGCTCGGCGACGCGCTTGGCCTGCAGCGTCTTCATGAACTCCTGGCGGACCTGCAGCGCCTCTTCCTGCGTGAGCGCGGTCTTCTCGCCCTTGATCGTCGCCTCGAGCGCCTGCTCGACGACCTTGATGTCGATCTCGTCCTTGATCTGCGCCAGGCCGCGACCGACGTCCATGCCGACCATCGTGCTGATGGAGTGCTTGTCGACCTTGACCGTCGGCGCCGCGTTGGCGGCCGGCTTGGCCGGCTCGTCGGCGATCGCGCCGATGGCGAAACTCGCCGCCAGCGCGGCAACGAGGGACTTCTGCACGAAACGCGTCATGTTTGCTCCTGAGTGGAATACGTTGAGTCCGGCTGCCCGAACCGGGCCGATCGGCCGGCCGTAGGGCCGTTCTGACGGGGCCGCGTATTGTGGACGGGGCGTACTGCCTTGGCAAACGCGCCCCGCGCTCTGCGTTCCTGCCGGTTGCGCGCTTCGAACGCGCGGCGCAGGCAGGGTTCCCGCACGGGCTGAATGGCGCAGGCCGTTTCGTTCATGCAGCGCTCCCGCTCGACGATCCGCCGATTTGCGACGGCCATCGCAGTTACGGCAACACACTACGCCACAGCGCCTCGCGCAGCGACGACGGTCGCTGGCGCAGCTCGAGGTCGGTATCGAAGTTGCCATTCCGCGTCGGCACGGATGCCGCGCCCGCACTGGACGATCGTCTGCCCAAGGATGTGCCACCAGGCCAGATTCACGGACCGCACGGTGACGGACGCCGAAGGCGAGGAAGCCCGCCGCGCCGAACACAGGGCGGGCCGATCGGCGCCGCCAGCGTGCCCGGGAGGCGGATCGCGCGCCGAGGCGCGTGCCGCGGCCGTGAGCTCGAGCTCCGGCGCTTCGCCGACATCCAGTACCCGCGCCGAACGCGCGCATACGGATCCACGGCCGGCAACGGTGGCGCTGTTGTCGGGTCATCCCTCTCGGGGATGGCGGGACCTCCAGCCGCGCGTCCGACGGCGCGCATCCCGCCCCCCCCATTCGTCCTGCACGCCGGCGCTTGACGCTGGCTTTTTTGGTGTTATAGTTAACTACAACACTACTTCATCAAGCGCCTCCCGGAGGCTGTCATGAGGAACTACCGGATCCATTCTTCGCTGCACGAGCTGGTCAGCCTGCTGCCCCGCCGTGGCGTGCAGCTGCTGTCGCTGGCGATCGGACTGGCCGTGACGGGCGCCCTGGTCGCCGTCGCCGCCAGCGGGCTCGCACCGGACGCCGGCGCGGCGAGCGCGAACGCGGCCGAGGCGACCGCGATCCCGACCCTGCCGACCGTGGTGGTGCGGCCCGAGCCGGAGATCCCGACCCTCGCGACCGTGACGGTGCGCGCCGAGGCCAGCCGCTCCGGCACGCGTGGTGCGCGCCGCGTGCGTGCGTTGCCGGTCCATGCGGTCACCTCGTTCGCTTCTGCCGGCTCGGCCGGCACTGGTTTTGGCATGCCCTACTATTCCTTCGGCAAGCCTCTGCACAGCGGCACCGAGGAATGAACCGATGAGCATCACCTGGAACGATTCGACGCCGATCTATCGCCAGCTGCGCGACCGCGTGGTGGCGATGATCCTCGACGGCGTCCTCAAACAGGGCGATCCGCTGCCCTCGGTGCGCCAGGTGGCCGGCGACTTCCAGATCAACCCGATCACGGTGTCGAAGGCGTACCAGGAGCTGGTCGACGAGAATCTGGTGGAGAAACGCAGGGGACTGGGCATGTACGTGACCGATGGCGCCCGCGATGCGCTGCTGAAATCCGAGCGGGAACGCTTCCTGCGCGAGGAATGGCCAGCCCTGTCCGCGCGCCTGGACCGACTCGGGCTGGACCTGAGGGAACTGATGGCCACGACCGGCAAGGAGGACAGCCGATGAGCCCGATCATCCGCGCCCGCAAACTCGGCAAGCGCTACGGGACCACGCGCGCGCTCGACGCGGTCGACTTCGACATCGAGGCCGGGCGCATCGTCGGCCTGATCGGCCCCAACGGCGCAGGCAAGACGACCGCGCTGAAGGCGATCCTCGGCCTGACCGACTACGAGGGCGAGCTGTCGGTGCTCGGCCTCGACCCGCACACGCAGCGCACGCAGCTGATGGAGCACGTCTGCTTCATCGCCGACGTCGCCGTGCTGCCGCGCTGGCTGCGCGTCGGCGAGGCGATCGAGTTCGTCGCCGGCGTGCACCCGCGCTTCTCGCGCGAGAAGTGCCGCGCTTTCCTGTCGCACACCAAGATCACCGACGGCATGCGCGTGCGCGAGCTGTCCAAGGGCATGATCGTGCAGCTGCACCTCGCGCTCGTGATGGCGATCGACGCCAAGCTGCTCGTGCTCGACGAGCCGACGCTCGGCCTCGACATCCTCTATCGCAAGTCGTTCTACGAGAGCCTGCTGTCGGACTACTTCGACGAGCAGAAGACGATCATCGTCACGACCCACCAGGTCGAGGAGATCGAGCACATCCTGACCGACCTCATGTTCATCCAGGGCGGCCGCATCGTGCTGTCGGCGACGATGGAGGAAGTCGGCGAACGCTACGCCGAAGTCATGGTCAACCCCGACAAGGCCGACGCGGCGCGCGCGCTGAAGCCGCTCAACGAACGCCAGGTCTTCGGCAAGTCGATCTTCCTGTTCGACGGCGCCGACCGCACCCGACTCGCCGAGCTCGGCGAGATCCACAAGCCGAGCGTCGCCGACCTGTTCGTGGCGACGATGAAAGGGACCTACGCATGAACAAGCTCGCGCTGCTGCTCAAACGCGAATACTGGGAACACCGCGGCGGCTTCCTGTGGACGCCGGTGTGGATCACCGGGGTCACGCTCGCCATCACCGTGCTCGGCCTCGTCACGGCCGAGATCTTCCGCAGCCGCGCCGGCGTGCGCATCGGCTTCTCGCTCGACGCGATGCGCGCCGACCTGGAGGCACAGGACTTCGTCGACGCCGGCTACGGCCTGGACATGGTGCAGTTCGTGTTCGGCGCGCTGCCGTGCATCGCGCTGTTCTTCGTGCTGTTCTTCTACCTCCTGGGCGGCCTCTACGACGACCGTCGCGACCGCAGCGTGCTGTTCTGGAAGTCGTTGCCGGTGTCGGACACGGCCACCGTCGCCTCCAAGGCGCTGTCGGCGATGTTCGTCGCGCCGCTGATCGCGCTCGCGGTGTCGACGCTCGCGTACATCGCATTCCTGCTGGTCATCGGCCTGTGGCTGGGGCTGCACGGCCTCAACATCCTGCCGGCGATCGCGGCCTCGCACCCGCTGCGCACACTGTGGCGGATGTTCCTGACCATCCCGCTCGACGCGCTGTGGGCACTGCCGGCGATCGGCTGGCTGCTGTTCTGGTCGGCCTGGGCGCGCAGCAAGCCGTTCCTGTGGGCCGTCATGCTGCCGATCCTGGTCGTTTTCGCGAACTGGTGGATCGGCATGCTCGGTGGCCCGCACTTCAGCGGCGACCTCGACGTCGCCCGCGTCCTCGGGCGCCTGCTGTTCAGCGTGATGCCCGGCAGCTGGCTCGGCGCCGATGGCGCGGGCACCGCGCACGCCTGGATGTCGCACGCGGCCGGCGCGAGCGGCTCGGGCATCCTCGACCCCGCACGCATGCTCGCGGTCCTGTCGACGGCCAACCTGTGGCTCGGCGTCGTCGCTGGCCTGGCCCTGCTCGCCGGCGCGGTCTGGCTGCGCGGGCGCCGGATCGAGGTCAACGTCTGATCCCGGCCCGGTGGCTCGCGCCGCCCGGCAACAAGAAAAAGGGCCGCATGCGCGGCCCTTTTTCGTTCCCGGACGCCGAGCGGTTCAGCGCAGCGTGTCGGCGAGCACCTTGTACTTGTTGGCGCCGTCGGCCTGCAGGCCCGGCTGCTGCAGGTCGAGCGTGCCGACCAGCCAGTAGCGCTGCAGGTCGCTGCCGCTGCGACGGACCACCGCGACGGCGGTGCCGTTGACGTACAGCACGTCGCCCGTGCGCAGCTTCGACGGCTCGATCGTCGCTTCGATCGAACGACCGTCGTTGAGGTTCTTCTCCAGCGACGCGCGCGCAGGCGCGTTCGCCGCGGGCTCGGCCGCAGCGAGCGATCCGGCCGCGAACTCGCGCCGCAGGGTCGGCTCGCCGCGGATCTCCGACAGCACCTGGTAGCGGTTCGGGCCGGTCGGCTTCAGCTCGATGCGGCGCAGGTCGAGTTCGCCATCGAGCCAGTACAGGATCGGCCGGCTGCCCTCGCGGCGCACGACGCCGCGGACGTTGCCGTCGACATAGAGCATGTCTCCTGCCTGCAGGCGCCCGACCGCGAGGTCGCCGCGCGCGCTGCGGCCCTCGATCAGCGACTTCTGCAGGCGCTCGCGCGCCGCGTCGTCGGCGCTCGCCGCGGTGGCCGCGGCCGCCTTCGGCGCAGCGGCCGCCGGCGCCTGCGTGGCGGCGGCCTGCGCCGCCTGCCGGGCCTGCTGCGCCTTCTCGGCCTCCGCGCGAGCGCGTGCGGCTTCCGCTTCGGCGCGCGCCTTCTCCGCTTCGGCGAGGTTGCGCGCGGCCTCGGCTTCGGCCTTCGCCTTCTCCGCCTCGGCCTTCATGCGCTCGGCTTCCGCGCGCGCCTTCTCTGCCTCCGCCTTCGCCTTCTCGGCGTCTGCCTTGGAGCGGTCGTCGGCCGGCTTCGCCGCGGCAGCCGCGGCCTCGGCCTTGCTTTCCACGCGCACCAGCACGTTCTCGTAGAAGCCGTCGCGCAGCACGACCTCGGCGGGGCCGCCGGCCTTCACCTTCGCGGCGATCTTCGCGTGCCACTCGGGCGGCGCGGTGATCACGAGCCGATGGCCCGAGGCGGCGGCCTTCTGGCCGAGCGAGGCGAGCGTCGCATCGGCCTTGCCGCTCTGGAAATTGGCGCCGCTGATGTCGGTGTTCTCCTGCGCGGCCGCGCTGCCCGCGACGAGCGCGGTAGCGAGGATCAGTTTCTTCAACATGTCACACTCCAGATCGAATCGGACGCGGCGCGCGCGGCGCATGCATGGCGCCGGCGTGCCGCCGTCCGGACGGAAAATCGGCTTGCCCGGTCCCCTCGAGGGCTTCCCCCGTGGAAGAACGACGCAATCTCGCGGGCGGTCGTCGCGGCGGCATGTGCCGTTCGCCATCCGCGCGCCGCCCTTTACCTTTCCTGACGCCGCTCAGCCGCCGGCCGAGCCACCGTGGATGCCGCCCTTGGCCAGCTTGGCCGGATCGAGCAGCTGCTGCAGCTTCGCGCGCGGCAGGCCGGTCGTCTCGAGGGCGACGTCGATGATCGGCCGGCCTTCCTTGTAGGCCTTCTTCGCGGTCGCGGCACCCTTGTCGTAGCCGATCACCGCATTCAGCGCGGTGACCAGAATCGGGTTCTTGTCGAGCGCTTCCTTGATGTTGTCCTCGCGCACCTTGAAGCCGGCGATCGCCTTGTCGGCGAGCAGGCGCGACGCGTTGGCCAGCAGTTCGATCGACTGCAGCAGGTTCAGAGCGACCACCGGCAGCATCACGTTGAGCTGGAAGTTGCCGCTCTGCCCCGCGATCGTGATGGTCGTGTCGTTGCCGATCACCTGCGCGCAAACCATCGCCATCGCCTCCGGGATCACCGGGTTGACCTTGCCCGGCATGATCGACGAGCCCGGCTGCAGCGCCGGCAGCTCGATCTCGCCGAGGCCGGCCAGCGGGCCGGAGTTCATCCAGCGCAGGTCGTTGGAGATCTTCATCAGCGAGCAGGCGAGCGTCTTCAGCTGGCCGGACAGCTCGACCGCGGCATCCTGCGAGCTGATGCCCTCGAAATAGTCGTCGGCCGACTCGAACCTGACGCCGGTCATCTTCGTGAGTTCCGCCGCGACGCGCGGGCCGAGTTCGGCGTCGGCGTTGATGCCGGTGCCGACCGCGGTGCCGCCCTGCGGCAGGCGGCGCACGCGCTTGAGCGCATCCTGCAGCCGTTCCATCGCGGAACGGATCTGCGACGACCAGCCGCCGAGCTCCTGGCCGAAGGTGACCGGCATCGCGTCCATCAGGTGCGTGCGGCCGGTCTTGGCCACCTTGCGCAGCTCCTTCGCGCGCAGGTCGATCGTCTTCCTGAGGTGCGCCAGCGCGGGCAGCAGCTTCTCGCTGACCGTCAGAACGGCGCCGACCTGGATCGCGGTCGGGATGACGTCGTTGGACGACTGGCCGTTGTTGACGTCGTCGTTCGGGTGCACCTTGGCCCCCGCGGCTGCGCACAGGTGCGCGATCACCTCGTTCGCGTTCATGTTCGACGAGGTGCCCGAACCGGTCTGGAACACGTCGATCGGGAAGTGCCGGTCGAACTCGCCGGCGGCGACGCGTTCGGCCGCCTTGCGGATCGCCTTCGCGCTCGCCTTCTTGAGGTGCCCCAGATCGGCGTTCGCCTGCGCGGCGGCCGACTTGATCAGGCCGAGCGCGCGGATGAACTCCCGCGGCATCGTGAGGCCCGAAATCGGGAAGTTGTCGACGGCGCGCTGGGTCTGCGCGCCATACAGCGCATCGGCGGGCACCTTGAGTTCGCCCATGCTGTCGCGCTCGATCCGGTACTGGCTCATGGCTTTCCTGCTGCGGAATGGAACCGGTGATTATAGCGGCTCGCCCGCCCCCGTCCGGGCCGCGGGATGCGACATTGGTCGCACCATGGGCACCGCCCGGCGCCGCGGGCGACGGCGCAAGCACTTGATTCGATGGCCCGCGATCGCCGGGCCGGCCTGCTAGAATCCCCGGCCGCCCTACGCGACCGCTCCATGTTGCAGAACCTGCTCTATGTCGGCGCGGCACTGCTGCTGGTGCTGCTCAACGGCTTCTTCGTCGCGGCCGAATTCGCCCTGGTGAAGCTGCGCCAGACGCAGGCGGCGACTCTGGCCGAGGACCACGGCTGGCGCGGCCGCCTCCTGGTGAGCGTGCACGAGCGGCTCGATGCCTACCTGTCGGCCTGCCAGCTCGGCATCACGCTCGCGTCGCTCGGCCTCGGCTGGATCGGCGAACCGGCCTTCGCCCACCTGCTCGAGCCGCTGTTCGCACGCATCGGCATCGGCCCGGAGACGACCAAGGTCGTCGCGCTCGCGATCGCGTTCACGCTGATCTCGTACCTGCACATCGTGCTCGGCGAGCTGGCGCCGAAGTCGATGGCGATCCGGCGCCCCGAGCGCTTCTCGCTGATCACGGCGGCGCCGCTGTACGCGTTCTACTGGCTGATGTACCCGGCGATCTGGCTGCTCAACGCGAGCGCGAACCTGATGCTGCGCGCGTTCGGCCTGGAAGCGATCGGCCACGACGACGAGCAGCAGTACACGCGCGAGGAGCTGCGCCTGATCGTGCACGCCAAGCACGCCGACCGCGCGGGCGAGGAGTACGCGATGATGCAGCACGCGCTCGACCTGCCCGAGCTCGTGGTGGGCGACGTGCTGCGCACGAGCGAGCAGCTTGCGCGCCTGCGCGACGGCATGGACCGCGCCGAGGTGCTGCGCGAGTTCGAGCGCACGCGCTTCAGCCGCTACCCGTGGTTCGACGCCGGCGGCGACCAGGTGCGAGGCATCCTGCACATGAAGGACCTGCTGCACGCGATCGCGCGCGACCCCGCCTTCTCGGACATCCCGTCGCTGCTGCGCCCGCCGATCCTGTTGCCGCTGCACACGCCGCTGCTGGCCGTGCTCCGGCGCTTCCGCGCCGGCGACACGCACCTGGCGCTCGGCGTCGAGGAATCGGGGCGCGTGGCCGGCTTCTTCACCCTGGAGGACATCCTCGAGGTGCTCGTCGGCGACATCGAGGACGAGCACGCGCGCCATCCGAGCGGCTTCGCCGCGCGCACCAAGGGCGGCGACTTCACCATCCCGGGCGGCACGCCGATCTACCGCCTGGAGCGCCTGCTCGAACGCGACATCGACGCGCCGGCGGACGTGAATTCGGTCGGCGGCCTTATCATCCACCGCCTCGAACGCCTGCCGGTCGAGGGCGAGACGCTCGCCTTCGACGGTTTCGAGCTGACCGTGCGCGCGATGCAGGGCGCGCGCGCGAAGACGATCCTCGTGCACCCGACTTCCAAGGACACCCCATGAGCCCGACGCTGACCGCCCTGTCGCCGCTGGACGGCCGCTATGCCGCCAAGGCCGCCGACCTGCGCCCGATCTTCAGCGAGTTCGGCCTGATGCACCGTCGCGTCCGGGTCGAACTGCACTGGCTGCTCGCGCTCGCCGAGCAACCGGCGATCACCGAGGTGCCGGCCTTCACGCCGGCCGCGCGCGCCGCGCTGCTCGCGATCGACGAGCGCTTCGACGAAGCCGACGGCGAGCGCATCAAGGCGATCGAGCGCACCACCAACCACGACGTCAAGGCGGTCGAGTACTTCATCAAGGAGAAGATCGCCGGCCACACCGAGCTCGCCGAGGCGAAGGAGTTCATCCATTTCGCCTGCACCAGCGAGGACATCAACAACCTCGCCTATGCGCTGATGCTGCGCGACGCGCGCGACGGCGTGCTGCTGCCCGCGCTCGACGCGGTCGCGGCGCGGCTGCGCGCCCTCGCGCACGAGCACGCGGCGCTGCCGATGCTGTCGCGCACGCACGGCCAGACCGCCTCGCCGACGACCCTCGGCAAGGAGATCGCGAACGTGGTCGCGCGGCTGGAGCGCCAGCGCCGGCAGGTCGCCGCGGTCGAGCTGAGCGGCAAGATCAACGGCGCGGTCGGCAACTACAACGCGCACGTCGCGGCCTATCCGGAAATCGACTGGCCGGCGTTCTCACGCCGCTTCGTCGAATCGCTCGGCCTGGCCTGGAACCCGTACACGACGCAGATCGAGCCGCACGACTGCATCGCCGAGATCGGCGACGCGACGCGACGCGCGAACACGGTGCTGGTCGACTTCGCGCGCGACGTCTGGGGCTACATCTCGCTCGGCTACTTCCGCCAGCAGCTCAAGGCGGGCGAGGTCGGCTCGTCGACGATGCCGCACAAGGTCAACCCGATCGACTTCGAGAACGCCGAGGGCAACTTCGGCCTCGCCAACGCGCTGTTCGAGCACTTTTCCGCCAAGCTGCCGATCAGTCGCTGGCAGCGCGACCTGACCGATTCGACCGTGCTGCGCGCGCTCGGCACCGCGTTCGGCCATACCCAGGTCGCGCTCGACGCGCTCTTGCGCGGCCTCGGCAAGCTGAGCGCGAACCCGGAGCGGCTGGCCGCCGACCTCGACGCGAGCTGGGAAGTGCTGGCCGAGGCGGTGCAGACCGTCATGCGCCGCCACGGCCTGCCCGAACCGTACGAACAGCTGAAGGCGCTCACGCGCGGCCAGGGCATCACGCGCGACGGGCTGCGCGCGTTCGTCGCGGCACTCGACCTGCCCGACGCGGCGAAGCAGCGCCTGCTCGCGCTCACCCCCGGCGCCTACATCGGCCTCGCCGACCGCCTCGCGGCCGCGATCTGATCGCGGCGGCTCCCGCGCAGCCCCTGCCCATGCCGACGCCACCGCCGATCGAGATCCGCGCCCGCCCAGGCCAGCCGCTCGGCATGCCGGCGGCGCGGTTCCTGCGCGACTACTGGCAGAAGCGCCCCCTGCTCGTGCGCGCCGCGTTTCCGGGCTTCGCGAGCCCCGTCGCCCCGGACGAACTCGCCGGCCTCGCCTGCGAGGAACTGGCGCTGTCGCGCATCGTGATCGAGACGCCCGCCGCGGCGCCCGGCCGGCGCCGGGCCGGCGCGAGCCGCTGGGAACTGCGCACCGGGCCGTTCGCAGAAGGCGACTTCGCGCGGCTGCCGCGCACGCACTGGACCCTGCTCGTGCAGGACGTCGACAAATGGGACGCCGACGTCGCCGCCCTCCTCGACGCGTTCGCGTTCGTGCCGGGCTGGCGCATCGACGACGTCATGATCAGCTACGCCGAGGACGGCGGCTCGGTCGGCGCCCACGTCGACCAGTACGACGTGTTCCTGCTGCAGGGGCTCGGCCGCCGGCACTGGCAGATCGACGCGACACGCACGCGCTTCGACGCGGCGGACTTCCGCGACGACACGGAGCTCAAGCTGCTGCGCGAGTTCGCGCCGAGCCACGACTGGGTGCTCGAGCCCGGCGACCTGCTCTACCTGCCGCCCGGCGTGCCGCACCACGGCGTCGCGCAGGGTCCGTGCATGACGTACTCGGTCGGCATGCGCGCGCCGTCGCAGGCCGACCTGCTCGGCGACTTCGTCGACCACCTGCTGGAAACGCTGCCCGAGCACGCCCGCTACGCCGACCCGGACCTCGCGCCCGCGCACGGCGACGGCGAGATCGACGACGCCGCGATCGCGCGCGTGGTGCAGGCGATGCCGTGGCTGCGCGTGGCCGCGTCGTCGGCGCGCGCGACGCCGGACGCGGTGCCGCTGCCGGTGCTGCGCGCCTGGTTCGGCGGCTTCATCACGCGCTACCGCAGCGCCCAGCTCGTCGCCGCGCCGCCGCGTCCGATCGGCGACGCCGCCTTCGCCCGCGCGGTCGCCACCGGCGCGAGCGTGCGACGCAACCCGTGGTCGCGCTGCGCGTGGATGCGCGAGGGACGCGCCGCGCGCGTGTTCGTCGCCGGCGAAGCGCACGACGCCTCGGTCGCGCTCGCTCGCGCGCTCGGCTCGCGGCGCGACCTGCCGCTGTCGGACGTCGCGGCGGGACGCGACCTCGGCGTGGTACGGCGCCTGCTCGATGCCGGCCACCTGGCGCTCGTGCGCACGCGGCGCCGCGGAGGATCGCGATGAGCACCCCCATTCCGGACGGGTACCGCGTCGAACCGGCCTCGTGGCAGGCCGACTACGAGGACCTGCGCGCGGTGCGCGAGCAGGTGTTCGTGCTCGAACAGGCGGTGCCGCGCGAGGACGAGATCGACGATCTCGACCCGCACTCGCGCCACGTGCTCGCGCGCGACGCGACGGGCCGGGCGATCGGTACCGGCCGCCTCGCGCCCACGCACGCGATCGGACGCGTCGCCGTGCTCGCCGAGTGGCGCGGTCGCGGCGTCGGCGCGGCGATCATGCGCGTGCTGCTCGAACAGGCGCGCGCCCTCGGCTATCCCGAAGTCGAGCTGCACGCGCAGGTGCGGGCGATCGGCTTCTACGACGCGCTCGGCTTCGTCGCCGACGGCGAACCGTTCATGGAATGCGGGATCGAGCACCGCACGATGCGACGGCCGATCGAGCCGCCGGAAGCGCGCGTTCTCGCGCCGCAGCCGCCGCCGCCGGAGGCGCGCACGCTGGTCGTCGCCGACCGCGAGCAGGCGCTCGCCGCGGTCGGCGAGCTGCTCGGCCAGGCCCGGCACGAACTCGCGATCTACACGCGCGACCTCGACCCGAGCCTGCTCGACGTCGCCGACGCGCTCGAGGCGATCAAGCGCGTGGCCCTGTCCGGCCGGCGTGCGCGCGTGCGCATCCTCGTGCAGGACCCGCGCAAGGCCGTCGCGGACGGCCATCGCCTGATCGCGCTCGCGCAACGCCTGCCGAGCGCGATCGAGGTGCGCACCCCGGTGGAGGAGCAGGACCTGCAGTACGCGGCCGCGTTCCTCGTCAACGATCGGCGCGGCTACCTGTTCCGCCCGCTCGGCAACCGTCCCGAAGGCGAAGGCTCGACCTACGCGCCGGGCCGCCACGCGCAGTTGCTGTCGCTGTTCGAGCAGGTCTGGGAACGCTCGGTGCCGAGCAGCGACCTGCGCCAGCTTTCGATCTGAACGGCATCCGACGCGCGGCGCTCCCGACCATGTGCGCCTGCAACAAGCACGCCTGAACGGGCTATACTTCCGCCGTTAATCCAGCCGCGCCGGCGCCCCTCCGTGGGAACCGCCGGCGAACCCGGCAAGCACACCCCAAGGCGCGCGTCCGGCGCGCCTTTCAGTCTGCATGGTGGCAGCGTGAGCGCGAACCCTTCCCAGCCGAGCCTGATCCAGCAATTCCAGGCGTCCTCGCCGATCTCCGGCGGCAATGCCCCGTTCGTCGAGGGTCTCTACGAGGCGTGGCTGGCCGACCCGTCCAGCGTGGGCGCCGACTGGCAGGCGTATTTCGGCGCCCTCAAGGGCCGCGAGGCCGGCGACCAGCCGCACTCGGCCGCGATCGCACGCATCGAGGCCGCGCAGAAGGCCGGTCCGCGCGCGGGCGCCGCGCTCGTGGCCGTCGCCGGCGGCGAGGCGATCTCGCAGAAGCAGGCGGGCGTGCTCAAGCTCGTGACTGCATACCGCTCGCGCGGGCACCTCGCGGCCCGGCTGGACCCGCTCGACATGGAACGCACGTTCCCGCCGTCCGACCTCGAGGCACTCGGCCTGCTGCCGCGCCCCGCCGCGCCCGACCTCGATCCGGGCTTCCACGGCCTCGCCGCGTCCGACCTGGATACCGAGTTCAGCACCGGCTCGCTGGCCGGCCCGCAGCGGCTCAAGCTGCGCGACCTCGTCGCGCGCCTGAAGGCGACCTACACCGGCAGCATCGGCGCCGAGTTCATGCACATCTCCGACGTCGAGCAGCGCCAGTGGGTGCACGAGCAGCTCGAGCGCGCCGCCGGCGACTACGGCCTCTCGGCGGACGAGAAGAAGCGCGTGCTCGAGAAGCTCGTGCAGGCCGACGGCCTCGAGCGCTACCTGCACACCAAGTACGTCGGCCAGAAGCGCTTCTCGCTCGAGGGCGGCGACAGCCTGATCCCGCTGCTCGACGAACTGATCCGCCGCGGCGGCAGCGACGGCATGAAGGACATGGTCATCGGCATGGCCCACCGCGGTCGCCTGAACGTGCTCGTCAACGTGCTGGGCAAATCGCCGCAGAAGCTGTTCGCCGAGTTCGACGGCAAGTTCGACCATCCGGAAGACCCCGCGCACTCCGGCGACGTGAAGTACCACATGGGCTTCAGCGCCGACGTGAAGACGCCCGGCCGCACCGTGCACCTCGCGCTCGCGTTCAACCCGTCGCACCTCGAGATCGTCAACCCGGTGGTGTGCGGCTCGGTCCGCGCGCGCCAGGCGCATCGCCGCGACGAGTCGCGCGAGCACGTCGTGCCGGTGCTGATCCACGGCGACTCGGCCTTCGCCGGCCAGGGCGTCAACATGGAGCTGCTGAACATGTCGCAGGCGCGCGGCTTCTGCGTCGGGGGCACGATCCACGTCGTGGTCAACAACCAGGTCGGCTTCACGACCTCGAACCCGCGCGACACGCGCTCGACGCTGTACTGCACCGACGTCGCGAAGATGGTCAACGCGCCGGTGTTCCACGTCAACGGCGACGACCCGGAGGCGGTCCTGTTCGTCACGCGGCTCGCCTTCGACTACCGCCAGAAGTTCAAGCGCGACGTCGTCATCGACCTCGTCTGCTACCGTCGCCATGGCCACAACGAGGCCGACGAGCCGGCCGCGACGCAGCCGCTGATGTACCGCATCATCCGCGCGCGCCCGACTGCGCGCGAACTGTACGCGCAGAAGCTCGTCGCCGAGGGCACGATCGCGGACGGCGACGCGCAGAAGCTCGTCGACGGCTACCGCGCGCGCCTCGAGGCCGGCACGCCGATCGCCGAGATCGACCCGGAATACAAGGACGCGTACGCGGTCGACTGGCGCCCGCACGTCGGCGCGCAGCTGTCGGAGGCGGTCGACACGCGCGTCCCGCCCGACGTGCTGGCCGACCTGAGCCAGCGCATCCTCGACCTGCCGCAGGGCCTGACCCTGCAGTCGCGCGTCGCCAAGATCTACGAGGACCGCCTGAAGATGGCCGCCGGCGAACAGCCGATGGACTGGGGCTTCGCGGAGAACCTCGCCTACGCCAGCATCATCGCCGACGGCCACGACCTGCGCCTGGTCGGCCAGGACTGCGGCCGCGGCACGTTCTTCCACCGCCATGCCGTGCTGCACGACCAGAGCAGCGGCGGCGAATACGTGCCGCTGTCGCGCGTGCGCGACGGCGCCGGCGTCACGATCGTCGATTCGCTGCTCAGCGAGGAGGCGGTCATGGCGTTCGAGTACGGCTACTCGACCGCCGAACCGAACACGCTCGTGCTGTGGGAGGCGCAGTTCGGCGACTTCGCCAACGGCGCGCAGGTCGTCATCGACCAGTTCATTTCGTCCGGCGAGGCGAAGTGGGACCGCCTGTCGGGCCTCGTGCTGCTGCTGCCGCACGGCTACGAGGGCCAGGGCCCCGAGCATTCCTCGGCGCGCCTCGAGCGCTACCTGCAGCTGTGCGCGCTCGACAACATGCAGGTCTGCGTGCCGACCACGCCGGCACAGATGTTCCACCTGCTGCGCCGGCAGATGCGCCGCGCGTGCCGCAAGCCGCTGATCGTGATGACGCCGAAGTCACTGCTGCGCCACAAGCTCGCGGTGTCGTCGCTGGACGAACTCGCCAACGGCGGCTTCCGCCTCGCGATCGGCGACACCACCGCGAAGAAGGGTGCCAAGGTGCGCCGCGTCGTTCTCTGCTCCGGCAAGGTCTACTACGACCTGGTCGAGGATGCGGCGAGGCGCAAGATCGACGACGTCGCGATCGTGCGCGTGGAACAGCTCTATCCGTTCCCGCGCGCGGAAGTCGCCGCCGAGATCGCGCGCTTCCCGGCCGCGACCGACGTCGTCTGGTGCCAGGAAGAACCGATGAACCAGGGCGCCTGGTACCAGATCCAGCACCACCTGCACAAGGTCGTCGGGCCGAAGCAGGCACTGCTCTACGCCGGCCGCGCGCGCTCGCCCGCGCCGGCCGCGGGTCACCTCTCGACGCACCTCGCCGAACAGGCGGCGCTGCTCGAGCAGGCACTGGTCGCGGCGTCCGGGACCGACAACGTCGCGGAGTAAACTTGCCGTTCGTGCACGCCCCCGCGGCGTGCGCCGAACGACGGATGGGGCTCCGCGGCAACCGCCCGGCGCCCCACCCCATCCCCTCTCCGGCGCGAGCGGGGCTCGAGAAAACCCCAAGGACAATCCAACATGGCCATCGAAGTCAAAGTCCCCGTCCTGCCCGAGTCCGTCTCCGACGCGACGATCGCAACCTGGCACAAGAAGCCCGGCGACGCGGTCAAGCGTGACGAGAACCTGGTCGACCTCGAGACCGACAAGGTCGTGCTCGAAGTCCCGGCCCCTGCCGACGGCGTGCTGAAGGAGATCCGGTTCGACAGCGGCGCGACGGTGACCAGCCAGCAGGTGCTCGCCATCCTCGAGGAAGGCGCGACCGCCGCGGCGGCGCCGGCTGCGAAGGCCGCCGAGCCGGCCAAGGCCGAGGCGCCGAAGGCCGCTGCGCCCGCGCCGGCGCCGGCGAAGTCGGCCGAGCTGTCGCCGGCCGGCCAGCGCGTGGCGACCGAGAACCGCATCGATCCGGCGCAGGTCGCCGGCACCGGCCGCGACGGCCGCGTGACCAAGGAAGACCTCGTCAACTTCATGCGCTCGGGCTCGCCCGCCGCGACCCCGGCGCCGGCCAGGCCGACCCCGGGCGCGCGCCCGGAAGAGCGCGTGCCGATGACGCGCATGCGCGCGAAGATCGCCGAGCGCCTGATGCAGTCGAAGAACTCGATCGCGATGCTGACCTCGTTCAACGAGATCAACCTCGGCAAGGTCGCCGCGATGCGCAAGGAGCTCGGCGAGCAGTTCGAGAAGTCGAACGGGATCAAGCTCGGCTACATGAGCTTCTTCGTCAAGGCCGCCTGCGAGGCGCTCAAGCGCCACCCGATCATCAACGCGTCGGTCGACGGCAACGACATCATCTACCACGGCTACCAGGACATCTCGGTCGCGGTGTCGACCGACAAGGGCCTGGTCACGCCGGTGCTGCGCGACGCGCAGGACATGAGCTTCGCCGAGGTCGAGAAGGCGATCGCCGCCTACGCGAAGAAGGCGCGTGAAGGCGGCCTTACGCTGGACGACCTTCAGGGTGGCACGTTCACGATCACCAATGGCGGCACCTTCGGCTCGCTGTTCTCGACCCCGATCGTCAACCCGCCGCAGAGCGCGATCCTCGGCATGCACGCGATCAAGGAGCGCGCGATCGTCGAGAACGGCCAGGTCGTCGCCGCGCCGATGATGTACGTCGCGATCAGCTACGACCACCGCATCATCGACGGCAAGGACGCGGTGCTGTTCCTGGTCGACATCAAGAACCAGCTCGAGAATCCGCAGCGCATGCTGCTCGGAATGTGAGCGAAGCGAGGGCCTGGAACCGGGGGTGAACGGCTGGAGACCGGCCACGCAGCCGCGCTGTCCGCATCCCGGCCCAAGGCCCCCTGATTCCCCTAGATAACCCGAAGGACCCCGTCAATGGACCAATTCGACGTCATCGTCATCGGCGGCGGCCCCGCCGGCTACCACGCGGCGATCCGCGCCGCGCAGCTCGGCCTCAAGACCGCCTGCATCGACGCCTGGACCGGCGCCGACGGCAAGGCCGCGCTCGGCGGCACCTGCCTCAATGTCGGCTGCATCCCGTCGAAGGCGCTGCTCGATTCGTCCAGGCAGTTCTGGAACCTGACCCAGCACTTCGACGTCCACGGCATCACGACCAAGGACGCGGCGATCGACGTGAAGACGATGATCGGCCGCAAGGACAAGATCGTGAAACAGTTCACCGGCGGCGTCGCGATGCTGTTCAAGCAGAACAAGATCGCGTCGTTCCTCGGCAAGGGCAAGCTGCTGAAGGACCGCCAGGTCGAGATCACCGCGCCCGACGGCGCCAAGCAGGCCGTCGCCGGCACCAACATCATCATCGCGACCGGCTCGACGCCGATCGAGCTGCCGTTCGCGAAGTTCGATGGCAAGACGATCGTCGACAACGCCGGTGCGCTCGCGTTCGACGCGGTGCCCCGGCGCCTCGGCGTGATCGGCGCCGGCGTGATCGGCCTCGAGCTCGGCAGCGTGTGGAAGCGCCTCGGCGCCGACGTCACGGTGATCGAGGCGCTGCCGGACTTCCTCGCCGCGGCGGACGCCGACGTCGCCAAGACCGCCGCGCGCGAGTTCGCCAAGCAGGGCCTCAAGATCGAGCTCGGCGCCAAGCTGTCGAAGGCCGAGGTCAAGGGCAACGAGGTCCATCTCTCGTACGCGGGCAAGGACGGTGAGAAGCAGATCGTGGTCGACAAGCTGCTGGTCGCGGTCGGCCGTCGCGCCTACACCGACGGCCTGCTCGGCGACGGCACCGGCGTGAAGCTCGACGACCGCGGGCGCGTCGTCGTCGACGAGCACTGCTGGACCGGCGTCGAGGGCGTGTGGGCGGTCGGCGACTGCGTGCGCGGGCCGATGCTCGCGCACAAGGGCTTCGAGGAAGGCATCGCGGTCGCCGAGCTCATCGCCGGCAAGGCTGGCCACGTCCACCTCGACACGATCCCGTGGGTCATCTACACCGAGCCGGAGATCGCCTGGGTCGGCAGGACCGAAGCGCAGTGCAAGGCCGAGAACCTCCCCTACAAGACGGGCAGCTTCCCGTTCGCGGCGGTCGGCCGCGCGGTCGCGATGAACGAACCGGCCGGCTTCGTGAAGGTGATCGCGCACGCGGAAACCGATCGCATCCTCGGCTGCCACATCGTCGGCGCGAACGCGTCCGAGCTGATCGCCGAGTGCGTCGTCGCGATGGAGTTCAAGGGTTCCGCCGAGGATCTCGCGCGCATCGTGCACGCGCATCCGACCCTGTCCGAAGCGGTGCACGAAGCCGCGATGTCGGTCGACAAGCGCGCGATCCACAAGGGCAACTGACGCTCCTCGCCGTCATCCCGGCGAGAGCCGGGATGGCCTTTCGGGAGATCATGGAGCGGCCTCGTGTCGACATGCTCGCCAGCGGTTGGAATGCTCACGAACTCGTCTCGAGCCGCACGGGGCGATCGAGTCGGCGCTCCTGATCCTGCGCGGGAAGGCCGTCGAGGAATGGAAGCGCGGATGGACGATCGGGACGATCGAAACCGTCGATCCGCGATGGCGTGATGTCCATCCGACCTCGGCGCCTGGTCGGCGTGGAAGCCTGGATCCCGGCCTTCGCCGGGATGACGAGCAAAGCAGCGAGCGATGACCATGAGCGTGATTTCTTCTTTCGATGCCTTCCGGATCCGCGACGACGAGCATGGCTATCGCGCCGGCATCGAATCGATGGCGATCGACGACCTCTCGCCCGGTGAAGTGCTGGTCAAGGTCGCGTACTCGTCGGTCAACTACAAGGACGCGCTCGCGGGCACCGGCAGGGGCAAGATCCTGCGCCGCTTCCCGCTCAACGGTGGCATCGACGTCGCCGGCTACGTCGCGGCCTCGAGTGACGCCGCGTTCAAGGAAGGCGATGCCGTCCTGTGCACCGGCTGCGGCCTGTCGGAGACGCGCGACGGGGGCTATGCGGAATACGCGCGACTCGAGTCGAAGTGGGCGATCCCGCTACCGCCCGGCCTGACCCTGCGCGAGTCGATGGCGCTCGGCACCGCTGGCTTCACCGCCGCGCTGTCGCTGTTCCAGCTCGTCCGCAACGGCCAGGTGCCGGAGATGGGACCGATCGTCGTGACCGGCGCGACCGGCGGCGTCGGCTCGCTCGCGATCGACGTCCTCACGCGTGCCGGGTTCGAGGCGCATGCGATCACCGGCAAGGTCGAGCAGTTCGACTGGCTGATCGGACTCGGCGCCAGGCAGTGCATCGCGCGCGAAGGCCTGCACTGGGGCCAGCGTCCGCTCGAGACGGCCCGCTGGGCCGGTGCGATCGACAACGTCGGCGGCGACATGCTGGCCGGCCTGACGCGGGTGATCCGCCCGTACGGCAACATCGCCAGCTGCGGCCTCGCCGCCTCGGCCGATCTCGCCACGACGGTCATGCCGTTCATCATCCGCGGCGTCAGCCTGCTCGGCATCGCCTCGGCGGGCACCGCGCGTGCGATCCGCGAGCAGGTCTGGCAGCATCTCGCCAGCGACTGGAAACCGGCCCACCTGGACCGGATCGCCCACCGCGAGGCGACCCTCTCGGAGCTGCCCGCGGTTTTCGATACGATGCTGGCCGGCGGTTCGCTCGGCCGGACCGTCGTCAGGATCTCCTGAGCGGCCTTTGCCGGCGCCGGGAGCGTAGGTCTAGAATGAACCCTTCCACAGGGGAAACTGCAGCAATGTCCAGAGTACTGATCGTCGACGATTCGCCGTCGCAGCTGGTTGGAATGAAGCGCACGGTCGAGAAACTCGGCCATGAGGTCATCACGGCCGAGGACGGCGCCGCCGGCGTCGAGGTCGCCAAGCGCGAACTGCCGGACCTGATCCTGATGGACGTCGTCATGCCGAACCTCAACGGCTTCCAGGCGACGCGCACGATTTCGAAGGACCCGAAGACGAGCCACATCCCGATCGTGCTCGTGACCACCAAGGACCAGGACACGGACCGGGTCTGGGGCATGCGCCAGGGCGCCAAGGCCTACGTGACGAAGCCGATCGACGACGCCGAGCTGACGCGCGTCATCAAGGAATACCTGCCGGCGGGTTGATCCCCGCCGTGCACGCGCGCGCGGCGCCCGTCGCGCGCCTGCACCGCGCGCGTCACCGCCACGACGTCCTGCGCCTCGCGACGCGAACGCACCGTCAGCGGCGCGGATCGTAATCCGGATATGCTTGCGCGAGCTGCTCGTACAGCGCGCGCCGGGCATCCGTGTCCGCCTTCGGCACGTGCACGTGCAGGGTCACGATCTGGTCGCCGGCGACCTTGCCGGGCCAGCCGCGACCGCGCAGGCGCATCTTGCGCCCACTGTCCGAACCGGGTGGGATGCGCAGTTCCACGTCCCCGCCGAGCGTCGGCACCGTCACGGTTGCGCCGAGCGCCGCTTCCCACGGCGAGATCGCCAGCGTGGACAGCACGTTGTTGCCGTCGAGCGCGTAGCGTCCGCTGTCGCGCAGCGACACTTCCAGGATGAGGTCGCCGGCCGGGCCGCCCTGCGCGCCCGGCTGGCCCTGCCCTGCGAGCCGGATATGCCGGCCCGGCGTGATGCCGGCCGGAATCCGCACGTCGAGCGAGCGCGCCTGGCCGCCGTCGCCGAGCGTGATGCGCTGCGTTCCGCCGCGGTAGGCGAGCTCGATGTCGATCTGCAGCTGCGCATGCACGTCGCGGCCGCGGCGCGGGCCGCGCGCGGCACCGCGATGGCCGAACAGCGACTCGAAGAAGTCGCCGAATTCGCCCCCGTCGTCACCGAATTCGAAGCCGCCGCCACCCCAGTTCGGCGGCGGGCCGCGGAACTCGTCGCCGGCGCGATAACCGCTCGCGCGCAGCTGGTCGTAGGCGCGCCGGCGATCGGGATCGCGCAGCGCCTCGTGCGCCTCGTTGATCGCCTTGAACTTCTCCTCCGCCCCGGCCTCCTTGCTGACGTCCGGGTGGTACTTGCGCGCGAGCTTGCGATAGGCCGCCTTGATCTCGGCCTCGCTCGCGTCCGGCTTCACGCCGAGCGTGTCGTAGTAGTCCTTGAACTCCATTCGCTACCCTGCCCCTGCAAACCTTCCCCTCGAAAAACGAACGGCCCGCGGGCATGCCGCGGGCCGGTATGGACCATCGACCGGTGGCGGGCCGCGCCGCCAGCGTAGCAAACGCCGGGGGGGGCGCGACGCCGCCGCGGCGTCGTTCAGGCGTTGACGACGATCCGGCGCGGCGCCGCCTGCGCCTTCTTCGGGATCACGATCTCGAGCACGCCATGACGGCCCGTGGCCGTGATCGCGTCGGCATCGGCGCTGTCCGGCAGCACGAAACGGCGGTCGAAGGCGCCGTGGCGACGCTCCAGGCGCGTCGCCTTGCCGCCCTCGGCCAGCTTCTCGGCCTTGCGCTCGCCCTTCAGCGCCAGCACGCCGTCGTCCATCTGGATCTCGATCGTCGACGGATCGACGCCGGGCACGTCGGCGAGGATGACGAAGCGCGACTCTTCCTCGCGCACGTCGACGCGCGGAGTCCACGCCTGCGCGCGGCCCGCGTCGGCGGCGGCATCCGCGAAGAAGCGATCGAACGCGTGCATGCCTGCGTGGTGCCTGCCGCGCACGAACCACGGGTTGTACTGGTGGGTGACGATCATCTCGGTCTCCGCGAAAGGTGGGCGCAGGTTCGCGCCGCGATGGCGCAAAGATGCGTCCCGGGGCGGTGCTTTCAAGTGCGCCTGCCGGCCGCCGCACGCGCCGCGTATGATCGGGGACCCGCCACCGCCGAGACCGCCATGACCATCCGCGTCGGAGACCGCATCCCCCCAGCCACGCTCAACGTGCTCGACGGCGGCGTGAAGCCGATCGAAACGGCGACGATCTTCGACGGCCGCAAGGTCGTGCTGTTCTGCGTCCCGGGCGCCTTCACGCCCACCTGCTCCGAGCGCCACCTGCCCGGGTACGTCGAGCGGCATGCCGAGTTCCGCGCACGCGGCATCGACGTCGCCTGCATCGCGGTCAATGACGCGTTCGTGATGGATGCGTGGGCGAAGTCGCAGGGCGTGCCCGAGGGCATGCGCATGCTCGCCGACGGCAACGGCGACTTCACGCGCGCGCTCGGCCTGGAGATGGACGCGACGAAGTACGGCATGGGCGTGCGCGGCCGGCGCTACGCGCTGTACGCCGAAGACGGCATGGTCCGCCACCTCGCCGTCGAGGCGCCGGGCGAATTCAAGGTGTCGAGCGCGGAGGCGATGCTGGCCGCGATCGGCTGAGGCCGGCCGCGGCCGAAGTACGCCGCGTCTCCGTCCGAAGCGCCGCCGCGGGGCCGCAGGCGTCGAAGCCTTGCGGTCCCGCGCGTCCGGCCGCCGGCTCAGGCTTCGACCGGACCGTCGTCGTCGCCGCCCGCGTCGTCGTCCTCGCCGAACGAATCGACCCGCACGACGCCGACCAGCGACTCGTCGGCCGGCAGGCGGATCAGCGTGACGCCCTGCGTGTTGCGCCCGACGCGCGCGATCTCCGCCGCGCGCGTGCGCACGAGCGTGCCCTGGTTCGAGATCAGCATGACCTCGTTCGCATCCTCGAGCAGCGCAGCCCTGACGAGGTTGCCGTTTCGCTCCGAACACTGGATGCCGATCACGCCGCGAATGCCGCGGCCCTTGCGCGGGTACTTCGACAGCGGCGTGCGCTTGCCGTAGCCGCGCTCGGTCGCGGTCAGCACGCACGGCTCGTTCGAACCCGCGTCCTCGACCAGCGCCTCGCCTTCGACCGGCTCGCTCGCGTCGTCGTCGCCGTCCTCGCTTTCGGCCGCATGCTCGACCACCAGCAGCGAGACGACCTGCGCGCCGTCCGCAAGGCGGATGCCGCGCACGCCGCCCGCGGTGCGTCCCATCGGCCGCACCTCGTCCTCGGCGAAGCGCACGGTGCGCCCGTTCGACGCGAACAGCATGATGTCCTTGGCGCCGTCGGTGATCTGCACGTCGACCAGCGCGTCGCCCTCGTCGAGGCTGATCGCGATCTTGCCGCGCTGCAGCTGGAACTCGAACTCCGGCAACGGCGTCTTCTTGACGGTGCCGTTGCGCGTGGCGAAGAACACGTAGCGGCCTTCGGCGTAGTCGTGCACCGACTGCACGGCCTGCACCTTCTCGTCCGGCTCGAGCGGCAGCAGGTTGACGATCGGCTTGCCGCGCGCGTTCGGGCCGGCGTCCGGCAGCTTGTGCACCTTGAGCCAGAACACGCGTCCGGCACTGGTGAAGACGAGCAGCGTATCGTGCGTATTGGCGATCCACAGCCGCTCGACGAAATCCTCTTCCTTCATGTTGGTGGCCGAGCGGCCCTTGCCGCCGCGGCGTTGCGCGCGGTAGAGGCTGACCGGCTGGCGCTTGGCGTAGCCCGCGTGCGAGAGCGTGACGACGACGTCTTCCGGCTCGATCAGGTCGAGGATGTCGAGGTCTTCCTGGCTGGCCTGGATCACCGTCCGGCGCGGGTCGCCGTACTGCGCCTTGATCTCGAGGAACTCGTCGCGGATGACCCGCAGCAGCACGTCCGGGTCTTCGAGAATCTCGATCAGGCCGGCGATCGTCCGCAGCAGGTCGCGGTACTCGTCGGTCAGCTTCTCCTGCTCGAGGCCGGTCAGGCGCGACAGGCGCATCTCGAGGATCTGCTGCGCCTGCGTTTCAGACAGCTGGTAGCCTTCGTCGGAGAGGCCGATGCGGGCCGGCAGGCCCTCGGGGCGCGACGCCTCGGCGCCGGCCGCGGCGAGCAGCGCCGCGACCATGCCGGGTTCCCAGCGCCGCGCGAGCATGCGCTGCCTGGCCTCTTCCGGCGTCGGCGAGGTGCGGATCAGCTCGACCATCGCATCGATGTTGGCGAGCGCGACGGTCAGGCCCTCGAGGATGTGGGCGCGATCGCGCGCCTTGCGCAGGTCGAAGATCGTCCGCCGCGTGACGACTTCGCGCCGGTGGCGGATGAATGCGTCGAGGATCTCGCGCAGCGACAGCGTGCGCGGCTGGCCGTCGACCAGCGCGACCATGTTGATGCCGAACGTCACCTGCAGCTGGGTCTGCTGGAACAGGTTGTTCAGCAGCACCTCGGCCGAGGTGTCGCGCCGCACCTCGATCACGACGCGCATGCCGTCCTTGTCGGACTCGTCGCGCAGGCCGTCCGAAGCGATGCCCTCGATCTTCTTTTCCTTGTGCAGCTCGGCGATCTTCTCGATCAGGCGCGCCTTGTTGACCTGGTACGGCAGCTCGGTGACGACGATCGTCTCGCGGCCATTGTCGTCGCTCTCGATCTCGCACTTGGCGCGCACGAGGATCCGGCCGCGGCCGGTGCGGTACGCCTCGACGATGCCGGCGGAGCCGTTGATGATGCCGGCGGTCGGGAAATCCGGCCCGGGCACGAGGCGCAGCAGGTCGTCGAAGCCGAGTTCCGGATCGTCGATCAGCGCGACGCAGGCGTCGATGATCTCGCCGAGGTTGTGCGGCGGGATGTTGGTCGCCATGCCGACGGCGATGCCGGCGGAACCGTTCACGAGCAGGTTCGGAACGCGCGTCGGCAGCACGCTCGGCTCGAGTTCCTTCTCGTCGTAGTTCGGGACGAAGTCGACCGTTTCCTTGTCGAGGTCGGCGAGCAGCTCCGAGGACAGGCGTTCGAGGCGGCACTCGGTGTAGCGCATCGCAGCGGCGCTGTCGCCGTCGACCGAGCCGAAGTTGCCCTGCCCGTCGACCAGCATGTAGCGCAGCGAGAAATCCTGCGCCATGCGCACCAGCGCGTCGTACACCGCCGATTCGCCGTGCGGGTGGTATTTGCCGATGACGTCGCCGACCACGCGCGCGCACTTCAGGTACGGGCGGTTCCAGGTGTTGTTGAGCTCCTGCATCGCGTACAGGACGCGGCGGTGCACGGGCTTGAGGCCGTCGCGCACGTCGGGCAGGGCGCGCCCGACGATCACGCTCATCGCGTAGTCGAGGTAGCTCTTCCTGACCTCGTCCTCGATGTTGACGCGAATGATTTCTTTGGCCATCTCAGCCATTCGGCGAACCTCTCAGAATCCGATCCGGGGGAGCGCGTCGGGAAGGCGGCGTGGCGGCGCTTTCCGGGTGGGAAAACGCTTCCGGACCGACCCCCGCGGGATGCCGGCCGCCACCGTCCGGCGGGCGCGAAAGCAACGTGAAATGGTACCACAGACGGCTCGCCCGAAACCGCGTTTTTTCCCTGATTTCAGCGGGACTTAGGCGATGGCGACGGGGGCTGCGCGGGGGCCGCCGGACGCGGCCGGAAAATCCAGTACTTGGAACTCAGGAAATTGACCACCGCGCCTGCGACCGAACCCGCGGCGACGCCGATCGCGGGCCACTCGCGCACCAGCGGCCAGAGCATCACGCAGGCGACGTAGGCGCCGTAGTTCAGCGCGAAGCCGGCCGCCATCGCGACGAGGTAGCGCGCGAGCTCGCGCCGCCGGCTGCCGCCACCATGCCCGGCGAACGTGTAGCGACGGTTGAACGCCCAGGTCGTCGTCGCGGCGGCGAGGAACGAGATGACGCGCGCGCCGTACGGGTTCGCGTCGAGTTCGCGAACGAGGAACTGCACGATGCCGGCGTCGACGACGAAGCCGACCGCGCCGCTGACCGCGAACAGCAGGATCTGTCGTCGCAGGGCCATCGGGGCGACGCTGGCCGCGCTCAGGCGCCGCCGAACACGGCGGCCATGCGCGCGGCGTCGGGCCGCTCGACCACGCCGCGCTCGGTCACGATCGCGTCGATCAGCGCCGCCGGTGTCACGTCGAACACCGGGTTCCACGCCAGCGCGCCCTCGGCGACGGTGCGCTGGCCGGCGTAGCCGAACAGCTCGTCCGGCGAGCGCAGCTCGATCTCGATCGCGTGACCGTCCGCGGTCGCCATGTCGATCGTCGACGACGGCGCGACCACCATGAACTTCACGCCGTGGTGGCGCGCGGCGATCGCGAGCTGGTACGTGCCGATCTTGTTCGCGGTGTCGCCGTTCGCGGCGATGCGATCGGCGCCGACGACGACCCATTGCACCTGGCCGGTGCTCATCAGGTGCGCCGCGGCGGAGTCGGCGACCAGTGTCGCCGGGATCGCGTCGTGCAGCAGTTCCCAGATGGTCAGGCGCGCACCCTGCAGCCACGGGCGCGTTTCGCCCGCGAACACCCGCGCGATGCGACCGGCGCCGACGCCGGCGCGGATCACGCCGAGCGCAGTGCCGAAGCCGGCGGTCGCGAGCGAACCGGTGTTGCAATGGGTCAGCACGCCGCTGCCGCTTTCGATCAGGGCCGCGCCGAGTTCGCCCATGCGCCGGTTCGCGGCCAGGTCCTCGTCCTGGATCGCACGCGCCTCGGCGGCGAGCGCGTCCGCGTCCGCGCCGCGCGCGAGCGCGCGCTGCATGCGATCGAGCGCCCACATCAGGTTCACCGCGGTCGGCCGCGCCGCACGCAGGCGCGCGATCGCCGCATCGAGCCCGTCCCGCCCTGACCGTGCGGCCAGCACGACGCCCCAGGCCGCCGCGATGCCGATCGCCGGCGCGCCGCGCACGACGAGGTCGCGGATCGCCTGGGCGACCTCCTCGGCGCTGCGGCAATCGACGTACGCCTCCTCGCGGGGCAGCAGCCGCTGGTCGAGCAGGCGCAGATGGTCGCCCTGCCAGAGGACGGCGCGGACGGTATCGTGGGATTGCGAGGATGCGGGCATCGCCGGCGCGTTCGTGCGGGGGAATTGCCCAGCGTAGCAGCGCCGTGCCGCCGGCTCCACCCGCCCGCCGCGGACCGCTCGCCGCGCGCGTGCCGGGCCGCCGCGGAGCGGTGGATCAGGGCGCTGCCAGCCGCTCGCGCAGGCCGCCGTGCCGCTCGACGCGGCGCGCCAGAGCGGCCTGCAGCGCGTCTTCGGTCGCCCATAGTTCGACGTCGTGGCGCGCGCGCGACACCGCGGTGTAGAGCAGCTCGCGGCTCAGCAACCGGTGCTGTGCATCCGGTGGCAACACGACCGCGACGTGGCCGTACTCCGAGCCCTGGCTGCGGTGGATCGTGATCGCCCACGCGGTCTCGCAGGCGACCAGCACGCTCGGCGGGAAACTGCGCCACTCGCCGCCGGCCTCGCTCGCGGGAAACCACACGCGCAGGCCGCCGTCGCCGTGCAGCGCGATGCCGAGGTCGCCGTTGAACAGGCCGTGCACGTAGTCGTTGCGCGTGACCACGACCGGGCGCCCGTGGTGCCATGCATGCGTGCCGTCGAAGCCGTGCCTCGCGGCGAGCGCGGCGACGATGCGCGCGTTCGCGCCAGCCGCGCCGAACGGCCCATCGCGCAATGCGCACAGTACCTGTGCCTCGCGCACGATCGCGAATGCCGCATCCACGTCGATCGGGCCGGCCAGGCGCGCCTGTGCCGACGCGTGGCGGTCGAGCCAGGCGTCGATGCGCGCGTGCAGGGCCCTCGCTTCGGCGGCTTCGAGCAGGCGCACCCCCGACGTTGCGTCGGCGCGCCGGGCCCAGGCGCCGTGGCCGTCGCGGATCGCCGCGATCGCGCCCTGCAACGGTCCCGCGGCGCGCCAGGTTTCGCGCAGCGCGACGACGTGGCCATGCAGCGGCGAGCCGGCATGCTGCGCGCCGGCGACGACGTCCGCCAGCACCGAGCCGGCGTCGACGGACGCGAGCTGGTCGGGGTCGCCGAGCAGGATCAGCACCGCCGAAGGCGCCAACGCATCGACCAGCTGGCGCATCGTCGCGAGGTCCACCATCGATGCCTCGTCGACGACGACGATGTCCGCCGGCAACGGCTGGCGGGCGCCGTAGGCGAAACCGTTCGATTGCGGGCGGTAGCCGAGCAGGCGGTGCAGCGTCGCCGCCTGCTCGTGCGGGATCGCGGCGAGCAGCGTGGCGAACCCGGAGTCGGCCGGCAAGCGCGCGGCGAGCTCCTCCTTGCCGCGTGCGATCGCGCCGGCGAGGTGCCGCGCGGCCTTGCCGGTCGGCGCGGCGAGCGCGATCGACGGCCGCTCCGGCAAGCCGCACGCCGACGCCTGCTGCAGCAGCATCAGCAGCATGCGCAGCACGGTGGTCGTCTTGCCGGTGCCGGGGCCGCCGGTCAGCACGAACAGGCGCGAGCCGGGCGCGGCGGCGACCGCGGCGCGCTGGTCCGCCGTGCGCCGCGCGTCGCTGCCGGCGAACAGCGTGTCGATCGCGGCAGCGACGGTCGCCTCGGGCGGCCGCGTGCCGCGGGCGGCGCAGCGCGCGCGCAGGGCATCGGCGAGGCGCTGCTCGTGGCGCCAGTTGCGCCACAGCCAGAAGCGGCGCTGCGCAGCGTCGAGGACGAACGGACTGAACGCCTCGCCATCGCCGACCCAGGCGTGGCGGCGCAGCTCGTCGAGCTCGGCCGCGTCGAACGCGTGCAGCACGGCGCAGGCATGACCTTCGCCCTCGGCCGCGCTGGCCGCTTCGGCGGCACGCGCGAGCCGCTGCGAACCGGTGCGCGCGAGCACCCATCGTGCCAGCCCGGCATCGACGTCGCGCGGCGTGGACGTCGCGTTCATGCGGCACGCTCCAGCCCGGCCAGGGCATCGTCGAGGGCTGCGATCAGTGCAGTCGGCCAGCGCCGCCGCCAGACGCCGTGCCCCGGCGCGAGACCGACGGCGCGCACGAACAGGTACCAGCTGTCGCCGAGGTCGCGCGCGGGATCGTAGCCGCGCAGGCGCTGGCGCAGGTGGCGATGCAGAGCGACCGTGTAGATCAGCGCCTGCAGCGGATAGTGGTGCAACGCCATCGCCTGTTCGAGCCCGCTGCCGGCGTAGCCATCGAGCGCGGGACCGAGCCAGTTGGTCTTGTAGTCGAGCACGTGATATCGGCCGCCCCAGGCGAACACGAGGTCGATGAAGCCGCCGAGCAGGCCGTTCAGGCGCGTGCGGTCGAGCATCGGCGGCACGACGTCGGCGTGGCCGTGCGCGGCGCAGAGTGCGCGCAGGCGCGCCACCGGCACGTCGGCGACCGGGAACAGGAACTCGAACTCCGCGCGCTGCCGCTCGAGTGCGGCGAGCCTCAGTCCGTCGCCGAGGTCGGCACCGCGACAACGGTCGACCAGGCCCGCCACGCGCTCGAGGGCATCGCCGTCGTCCCCCGCGAGGCGCAGGCCGTGCGCCAGCAGCGTCTTCGCGACGAGCTCGCGCTCGCGCGGCCACAGCGCGCCGGCCGGCGCGTGCTCGAACAGGTCGTGCACCGCATCGCCGAAGCGCGGTCCGCGCAGCGCTTCGAGCGCGACGATGCGCGGATCCGGCGCGCCCTCCGGCAACGATTCCGGCGATGGGTCGGCACCGGCTTCGTCGGCGGCGCCGACGTCCTCGCGCCCGGAAGCGACGATGCCGCGCGCGAGCGAGCTGAAGCTGTGTTGCCATTCGAACGGCCGCAGCGCCGGCGGTGGTGCCTGCAGCACGCGCGCGCGCCGAACGTGCGGCACCGCCGCCGTCGTCCCTGCCCGTGCGGCGGGCCCGACCGCGACCATGCCGGGGAGCGCTGCGGCGAGCGCGCGCACGCCCGCCTCGCGGTCGTCCTCGCAGGTGATGCCGGCGCGGCGCAGCGCCGCCTCGAGCAGCACGTCGATCGCCGGCACTTTCCAGGCCGTCGCGTCGTCGACGACGCCGTCCGCGGGCATGCAGCCGCGGTCGGCCCAGTACACATGCAGCGCGTGCACGGCGCGCGTCATCGCGACGTACAGCAGCCGCAGGCGTTCGTCGAGGTCGTCGCGGAAGTGGCGTGCGCGATGGGCGATGAAATCGCGCGAGCCGACGTCGACGTGGAGGCGCCCGTCGTCGTCGCGGTAGCGCAGCACCTTCGGCAGGCGCGGGCCGTTGCGGTCGGCGACACGCCAGGCAAGCGGGAGGTAGACGATCGGGTATTCGAGGCCCTTGGCGGCATGGATCGTCGCCAGCTGCACGCGCGCCGCGTCGCTCTCGATGCGCAGGCGTCGCGCGTCGCTCGCGACCACGTCGTCGTCGGAACCTTCGCGGCGGATCGTCGCGTACCACCCGAGCAGGCCCTCGAGGCCGGGCAGGCGCGGCTCCTCCGCCGCGAGCAATTCGCCGAGGTGGCGCAGGTCGGTCAGCATGCGCTCGCCCTCGACGCCGTCGAGCAATGGCGCCGCGCGCGCTTCGAGCACCGCGCCGAGCAGCGCGAGCACGCCGCGGCTGCGTGCGAGCGCGCGCCACGTGGCGAAGCGTTCGAGCTCCCGCTCGAACGACGAAGGCGCGTCCGACCAGCGCCGGATCGCACCAAGGTCGGCGCCGAGCAGGCGCGTCGACAGCGCGCCGCGCACCGCGCGCTCGTCCTCCGCGTGCAGCACGGCGTGCAGCAGCAGTTCGAGGTCCGCCGCGGCTTCACTGTCGAACACGCTGCCGTGGCCACTGCCGGCGCACGGGACACCGCGCTGGCGCAGCCGCCGGCGCATCGCGACGACGTCCTTGTTGGTCGGCAGCAACACCGCGATGTCGCCCGCGACGAGCGGCCGATCACCGATCGTGCGGTCGCGATCGGCAAGGCTGGCCGCGATGTCGTCCGCACAGTCGTCGAGTGCGCGGTCGTGCAGGCGCGCGACGGGTTCGTTCGGCTCGTCGTCGCGGAACAGGTGCAGCACGAACGGCTCGCGCACGATGTCGCCGCCGATGCGGTACGGCCTGGCATCCGCGCGCCCCGCGGCGGCGACCGGATGGTAGTCGATGCCGGCGCTGCCGAAACCACCATGGTCGCCGTAGAGCGCATTCAGCGCATCCACCAGCGCAGCGGCCGAACGCTGGTTCGTGACCAGCGACCAGCGCCGGCGTGCCTGCCGGCTCGCGTGCAGGTAGGTGCCGATGTCGCCGCCGCGGAAGCCGTAGATCGCCTGCTTCGGGTCTCCGATCATCAGCAGCGTGCCACGCGTCGCACCCGCGCCGTCGCGATAGATGCGGTCGAAGATCGCGTACTGCACGGCGTCGGTGTCCTGGAACTCGTCCAGCAGCGCGACCGGATAGGCCTCGAACAGCCGGTCGGCGAGCACGGCACCGGCGCGCGGGTCCGACAGCCGCGCATGGATGCGATCGACCAGCATCGCGAACGTCGCCACGCCGCGCCGCGCCGCGCGTTCAGGCACGCCGACCCGGCACTCGCGCGCCGCGTCGGCGAGCACGCGGCCGCGCACGAAGACCGATCGCAGGCCGATCAGTTCGCGCAGCGACTGCAGCTCGCGGATCACCAGCTCGTCCTGCAGGCGCAGTGGTGCGTCGGCGGGCTGCTGCGCATCGACGGCGTCGAACGCCTGGTCGAGCTGGTCGGCGACGGCCTCCCAGTCCGGCTCGGCGATCGACAGCGCGTCGGCGATCGCGGCGAGGCGAGCCGGCAGCTTCTTCGCGCGCGGCAGGTGGAGCTCGCGCCACGCGGCGAGCTCGCGCAGTCGCGCGATCTTCGCCGGATCCAGCAGCGCCGCCTGGCGGTGGCGCAGCTCGGCCAGGCCATCCGGCTCGTCGCAGCCCTCGCCACAGGCGGTGATCGTGCCGAGGTCGCGCAGCAGCCCCTGCGGACCGTCGCGGAACAGGAAGGCCTCTTCCGCATCGATGCTGCCGTCGAGGTAGCGCCTGCGCCAGAAATCCTCCACGCACTCGCGCCGCAGGTCCTCGTCGGCGACCAGTCGTTCGTCGCCGAAGCCGGCCCCGCTCTCGAGCGGATGGTCGCGCGCGATCCGCTGGCACAACGCGTGGATCGTCGCGATCGGTGCGCGATCGATGTCCGCACGCGCGAGCCGCACGCGACGCAGTGCGAGCGCTTCGCGTTCCGCGGCGCCGCGCCAGGCGGCGAGGTAGCCTGCGAGTGGCGACGCCACCGCTTCGTGCTCGAACGCGTCGTGCGCGCATTGCAGCCAGTGTTCGGCTTCGGCGAGGCGACGCCGCAGCCGCTCGCGCAGTTCCTGTGCCGCCGCGACCGTGAAGGTGGTCACCAGGATGCGCTCGACGCCGAGGCCGGCCTCGAGCAGCAGGCGCAGGTAGACCATGCCGATGCTCCAGGTCTTGCCCGTGCCGGCACTCGCCTCGATCAATACGCGGCCTTCGAGCGGCGCCTCGCGCCAGTCGAACGGTGGCAGCCCCGCACCGGCGCTCATGCGTTGCCCCCTCGCCGCGCGCGCGGCGGCGCGAACAGCACCAGGCGCTGCGGGTCGAGCACGTCCGCGATGGATTCGATCGTCGCGACGAAGCGCGCATGCGCCTCGGTCGAGGCGTCGAGGAAGTCGAGGTCGCGCGCGAGCAGGCGTGCGTGGCCGGGCGCATAGTCGCGTTCGCCGGTGCGGCCGCTCGCGCCCTCGTCGCCGAGCCACGCCGCTTCCGCCTTGTCGCGGCGGCGACCACTCGTCGCATAGGCGTTCGCCGTGCGTGGGAAGAACAGCGGCGGCTGCTCGCCCGCGTCGCGGTACGCCGCCGCGAACCGGCGCAAGCCGTCGCGCAACTGGTCCGGCGACTGCCCGAGCAGCACCGGCAGCCACTTCGGCGCGCTCGCCCTCTTCGCGTAGGCGAGGAACGAGGCATCGCATGCGTCGACGGTGCCGAGCCGCAATGCGGCCCAATCGATGTAGAAGTCGATCCATTCACGCAGGCCGTCGGCACCACTGCCCTTGGCGTCGAACAGCACGAGGCCGCTGCGCGTGCGGAACGCGCGCTCGACGCGCCCGGCCACGCGCAGTCCGTGGCCGAGGTCGACGTCGACGTCCTGCGGCTCCGGCACCGCCCGCGTGCCGAGCACCCTGCGCGCTTCATCGAGCAGGTCCGACGCAGCGAGCCGCGCGTCCTCGTAGGTCGCCTCGCCGATGCAGCCGGACGCGAGGCGCCCGGACCGCGCGAGCCAGGGAGGCGCCTCCGCCGGCACGTCAGCGCCACTCGCGAGCGCATCGAACAGCAGGCGCCGCTCGAACCGATCCAGCGGCGGCATGCACGATTCGAGCGGCTCGCGATCGGGCCAGCGCTGGTCGTCGAGCGCGTCGAGCGCGATGCCGACGCGCTCGATCGTGGCGCGCGCGGGATCCTTCCAGTAGCGCCGCAGCGATCCCAGCGGGATCTCGATGGTATCGCGCGCCGCCGGCGCCGGTGGCTGCGCGGACAGGTCGAGGAACGGTTGCGGCCTGCCCGCGGTACCCATGTCGACGAGCCAGGTGCGGTCGTACGAGAACAGGCGCTCGTCCTCGCGCCGGCCGTCGTCGCCGAGTTCGTAGTAGCGCGGATCGAACGGCTGCAACGGGTGGAACACGAGCCAGGGACGCTCGATGTCCGACTCCGCCGCGATGCCGTGCTGCTCGTCGAGGTACTGCAGCAGCTCCGCCAGCGGCGCGGCGGGATTGCGCCGCTTGCCGTCGTTCACGCCCCACCCGATGTAGCTGAGGTGCAGGCGCGCGCGCGCCGCCATCAGCGCCTCGAGGAACAGGTAGCGATCCTCGCTGCGCGTTTCGCGATCGCCGCGCCGCGGTCGGGTGGACATGCGGTTGAGTCCGCCGTCACCAGTCACGCGCGGGAACTCGCCTTCATTCATGCCGAGCAGGCAGACCAGCCGGAACGGCAGCGAGCGCTGCGGAACCAGGCCGCAAAACGTGACGCCGCCGAGCAGGAACGGCTGCCGCTCGGGCACGACCGCGAGCTTCGCCAGCAGCGCCTCGCGCACGACCGTCCACGGCTGCGCGACGTCGAAACCGGCATCCTGCGCCTCGAGCGCGATCTCGGCGATCCGGCGCCGCAACGCGTCGGCGGCACGGCGCTCGGCGTCGTCGGACAGGTCGATGCGCAGCAGCGCGTCCATGCGTTCGAGCAGCCAGTCGCGCCAGTCGCCCGGACGACGCGCCACGGCACAGCCTTCACGCAGGCGGCGCAGTTCCAGCAACAGGCGATCGAGCCGCCCGATCGCCTCGGTCGCGATGCCGGCCACGCCCTCGAGCGGCAATATGCCGTCGACGAGCGCGGCTTCGCCCTCGTCGCCGACGACGAGCCCGGCATACAGGCGATCCAGGCCGAATTGCCACGAGTTGTCGACGATTCCGGCGGCGCCGACCTCGGCCTTCATTGCGGCATCGAGGCCCCACGCGACACGCGCGCGGCGCAGCCAGCGTTCGAGCGCCTCGCGCGCGTCGTCATCGAAACCGAATCGCCGTGCGAGCGGCGGCAGGTCGAGCAGGCCGAGCACGTCGCTCGCCGCGAAGCGGCTTTCCGCGAGGTCGAGCAGGCGCGCGAAACCACCGATCAGGGGATGGGCGCTGGCGAGGCCGATGTCGGCGACGTGCCATGGCACATGCAGCGGATCGTCGCGATGGCGGCCCGGTTCGCCGAACACCGCGGGCAGATATGGCGCATAGGCCGCAATGTCGGGGGCCATGACGACGATGTCGCGATGACGAAGCGACGGATCGTCGGCGAGATGGCGCAGCAGCACGTCCCGGAGTACCTCCAGTTCGCGCAGGCGCGTGTGGCACGCGTGCACGCGCAGGCTCGCGTCGGCGCGCAATGGCCGCAGCCGCTCTTCGAGCGCTGCCGCTGTGGCCCCAGCGCGGAACGGCCCGCCGACCAGATCGGGCTGCATGCGGCGGAGGCTCGCCTGCACCTGCTGCAGCAGGTCCTGCCCGTCGACGGGGGTTTCGTCGTCGTCGGCCGGATCGCGGTGGTCTTCGGTGGCGATTTCCTCCAGCGTCAGGCAGAAGTCCTGCGCGATGCGTCCGAGCGAGACGAGCAGCGGATGGCCGACCTCGTAGTAGAGCGCCTGTGCGTCGCCTTCGAGTCGCAGCAGTTCGCGCCGGTCGCGCAGGTAGGTCCAGTGCTCGCGACACGGGTCGGGGAAATGCACGTGGACCTCGCAGCGCTGCGCCAGCGCGCGCAGCACGACGAGGAGGTCCGGAGGGAGATGGCTGACGCCGAACACGTGCAGCGGCGCGCGCGGCCGCGTGTCGCGCGCGAGCGCCCGGCACAGGCGCACGATGCGGTCCGCGCGATGTGGCGCCATGATCCCGGCGCGCAGCCTGCGCCACAGTGCAGCCTGCCAGTCCGCATCGTCGCCGCGCGCACCCGATTCCCAACCACGCAGCCAGTCCGCGCGGTAAATGAGGTACTGCGTGAACACGCCGGCGAGGCGGTCGGCGAGCAGGAACCTGCGGCGTGCGTCGCCGTCGGCGAGCAGCGCGCGAATCGCCGGTTCGTCGGCCTGCTCGAGCAGCGCGAAGATCGACCAGCGCAGGGCATCGGTGCGCCAGCCGCGGTCGGCATCGGCCTCTTCGCCGAGCACGTCGCGCGCAAGGCGCTGCAGCCATTCCCACGGCAGCGGCATGTCGAGGTTGGCCGCGATCGGATGGCCGCCGGCAAGTGCCTGACGACGGGCGAACCGGTGCTGCAGCCAGCGCTGCATGCCTGGATGCGCGACGACCACGGTTTGCGCCTGCAGGGGGTCGGACGGGCGCTGCGCCTCCAGCATCGCGGCGAGCGCGTCCGCCAGCCGCTCGATGCGACTGCCACGATGCACGATCAGCCCCGCTGCGTCCAAGTCCCCTCCGATCCTGCCGGTCGGCGCGAGCGCGCGACGCAGGGACGAGGTTGTAGCGGCGTCGGGTCCCGCGGCGCAAGGCATCCGCCGCGCTCGGGCGGAACGCGAGGGGGCCTCGAGCGGCTGGCGCGGCACGCTGCCGCGAGATGGTGGGCGGTGCAGGGTTCGAACCTGCGACCCTTGCCGTGTGAAGGCAATGCTCTACCGCTGAGCTAACCGCCCTGGTGCCGGTCCGGCGTACCGTCCGCTCGCGCGGAGTGGGGCCGGAGATCCGCCCCGCGGGGGCGGCATCGCACGATTGGTGCCGGAGAAGGGAATCGAACCCCCGACCTACGCATTACGAATGCGCCGCTCTACCAGCTGAGCTACTCCGGCAAGGGGCGCGGAGTATATCGGTCCCTACCCGGTACGACAAGCGCGGCGCGGCGTCACCAGCAGACGGTCGCGCCGTCCGCACCCACGTTGGGCGTCTTCGTGCCGAGCTGGTCGATCGTCATCGTGCCGCACTGGTCCGACGCCTGCGAGCCCTGCGGCGTCGCGGTGATCGTGAACATACTGGCCTCGCACTCCGTCGTCAGCTGGTAGTAGACCTTGTCGGCCGACGGCGAGTCGATCGTCTGGTCACAGATCGTCGTCGCCGCGGTGTAGTCGCGGTCGGTGGTGTAGGTGCGTTCGAGTCGTTGGGTCAGCGCCAACATGTCCGCCTTGCCCTGTGCCCGGCGCGTCTTGCGCACGTGCTCCTGGTAGCCCGGCAGCGCGATGCCGGCGAGGATCGCCACGATCACGACGACGACCATCAGTTCGATCAACGTGAAACCCTTGGCCTTGTTCACGATACCCCCTATCGACGTTCGGACCGCGCGTCGACGGTGACGGGCGCGCCGCGAGGGCACGCCCGTCGACGTCGGCTTCAGCGCAGCTGCTTCCAGGAAATGCGCCCGCACGGGATCAGCTTGCCCGCCGGCTTGCCGGCCGGGTTCGGCGAGCGCCAGCTGCAGGTCGTGACCGGCGGCTCGCAGGTCGGATCGGTCGCCGGGTCGCACGTCGGAGGCGTGTTGCAGTCCGGGTCGTCATCGGCGCACAACGGCGGTACGGTCGGGTTGTCCGGATGGATGATGACGATCGGCGGCTCGCCGGGAGGAGCGCCACGGCCGGTGTCGGTGCCGACCACGCCCGCAGGCGGTTCCTCGCCGGCGGGCCAGCCGCCCGGCGGCGGGATCGGCGTGTAGCTCGCCGCACCCGTCAACGCGTCGAACACCATCTGCGCGATCTGGCTGCCCGGCAGGCAGCTGTCGCCTTCCGGTCGGAACGTGTTGAACAGCACGTCCGACAGGATGCCCTGTGGCGTGGCCGTCACGCGCTCGCCGGCGAGCGGGTCGGTCCCGGCCTGCGAGCCGTTGCAATCCGAGCAGTCGATGTCGATCCACCAGCCCATCTTGCCGGCCGCGTCGGTCGCGCTGGTCCTGAAGTCGACCGGGTTGCGCGTCGCCGTGCGCCAGCCGCCGGTGCCGTCCGGGCCCGCCGTGTAGCTCGTGATCCACTGCTCCTGCAGGTCGGCGTACTTGCCCGCTACGCGGCCGGCGATCGGCCAGCCCTCCATCCACGCGCTGCCGTCCCACATGCGGCTGTCCCAGATGCCGTAGACGCTGTCGACCGAGGCGCGTGTGCCCTGGCCGATGCGCGAGGCGTCGGCGTCGTCGGCGTTGAGGTAGCGGCCAGTGCCGAACACGACCATCGTGCCGCCGAGCGGATTCGCCACGGTGTACATGCCGCTCGTGATCGACTGGCGCTTGCCGGTGGGATCCGTGGCTACGAAGATCGGCCGGCTGTTGTTGCCGATCGACCACGAACCGCCGGTGTACTCGAAACGCCAGACGTTGCCGAGGTAGTCGCCGGCGTAGATCGTGTCGCCCGCGCCGTTGCCGTCGTTGTCGACGATGACCGCGGTCGCCAGGCCGTTCGGGCCGCTGGTGCACGCGACGTCGGTGGCAGCGCAGCCGGTCAGCGTGTCGAGCTTGGCGATTTCGGCACCGGTGGCGAGGTCGCGGATGAACAGCACCGCGTGCTGCGACGCGCTGTTGTAACCGTTGCCGAACGCGGCGACCCAGTTGCCGTCCTCGGTGAGGCCCATGTACGGGCGGCCGACGAACTGGCCCATGTCGGGATCGTCGGCGCCGGTGAACTCCCACATCACGTCGTCCGTACTGAAGTTGCGCGGGTCGGTGATGTTGAGGGCATACACGCCCTTGCCGCCGGCGCCGAGCGAACCCATCAGCACCGTCTGCCAGGCGCCACCGAGATAGGCGTCACCGACCGTCGGCGTGCCGTCGACGAAGTAATGATGCACGTACCCGGGCACCGCGAGCAGGTGCAGGTCGTCGAGCACGCCGTTCGGCACGTACGAGAACAGTTCGGAACCGCCACTGAGGCCCGAGCTGCCGTCGATCGCATGGAGCATGCCGTCGTTGACGCCGACGAAGATGATCGGGTTCTCGGAGTTGGCGCCGTAGACGGCCTTCTTGCTCTGCACGAACGCAGGATAGGCTTCCGCGGCGTCCGGCGCGACGTCGGCCAGGATGCTGCCGTAGCCGAGGCTCGACACGCCCATCACGGCCGGGGTCGAGTTCAGGATGTCGCCGAAGCGTGCGCTGCGCTTGCGGAACGGGCAATCCGCCGCCGAACCGCATCCGGCCGCCCCCTGCTCCTTGCTCTGGTCGCCCTTGATGTAGGCAATGATGTCCTCGACCGGATATGCGGCGGGGTCGAGCGTCGCCTGCAGGCGCGCCTTCATCGCATCGTCCAGCCCGATGTTGGTGAAGTTGACGCCGGTCCAGGTCGAACCAGTCTTCTTGGCCGTGAAGGTCTTCCGCGATGCCGCCGCCGGGACTTTGTCGCTCGCGACCCAAACCGGTGCCGCGGCGCTGTTGTAGGTGCCGTCCGAACGCAGGCGGAATGCCTTCAGGTTGCCGGTCCAGTCGAGCGACTTGTACGAGGCCTCGTAGGCGAGCGTCGAATCCGACACGTAGCGCGGCGTGCTCGTCGCGACGCTCGCCGAGGGCTGGGAGTTCTCGATGATGTTCTGGAACGCCTTGTCGAGCTGCTCGCGCAGGCGCGCCGGATTGGTCACGAGGAAATAGTTGTCCGGCACGCCGTCGCCGTCGGCGTCCTCGTTGCCCGGCTGCGGCGAACCGTACTTGGCCGCGTACCAGAGCGGATCGTTGAGCTGGATCGCGCTGGTGCCGTTCGTCGCAGGCGTGAACGTGCGCGTGGACGTCAGCGGCAGCTGCGAATTGCACGCCGTCGGCCTCGGCGTGGCGCCGCAGGCGCCGGGCAGGAGCGGGTTCGGCGTGTTCAGTGCATACGGGACGAAGCTGCCGGTACCGGAATCGGTATCCCTGACGTCGAGGTAGACGCCATCCTGCGTCGTGCCGGACATGACGTAGCCCATGTTCTGGTCCGCGCTGCCGGCGGCGTACTCGGACTCCAGCGTCACCGTCACCGTGTTGTCGGCATTGGCCATGACCGTGTAACGCACGATCGCATCCATGTCGTGGTCGTTGCCCTGCTCGACGTCCTCGTAGTTGATGCGGAAGACGGCGTACGGGCGCCCGCCGTTGATGCTCGCGTCGAACGGCTGGTTCGGCAGGTTGACGATCTTCTCGACATAGAAGTCCACGATGGTATTCGTCGGCTTGCGTGTGCCGTCGCCGAACGTACCGCTGGCGGTCTTGGCGAACGGCAGCATCGTGATCTTGCCGTCCCCGACCGGGAACTCGATCTTCGGCAGCGGCGAGGCGAGTGCGATCGAATACGTCGACAGGTTCTGCGGACCCTCGGCCGGGTTGATGTCGTGCGTGCGAGCGAATCGCGCGACGCTGGCCGAGTAGTAGGTACCGCCCTTGGTCGGTTCCTCCGGCGACAGGCCGCGGATGTTGCCGAAGCTCGACGCCTGCTTCACGGTCGGCGCGCCGTCGGTGACGTTGTTGACGTCGCCGATGAACACATCCCTGGCGCCGGCGCCGAACTCGCTGTTCCAGATCGCCTGGCCCTCGCTCGCCGCGTTGAAGGTGGAAATGGTCGTCGGCGTCGTGCCCGTCGGCGCGACCGCGTCCGTGAACGCGCTTCCGGGCAGGTCGCCGTCGTAGCTCGGGTTGATGTCGCTGATGACGGTCTGGAATGGCTTGGAGCATGCAAGGAAGCCCCCACCGCCCTGGTCGGCCGGCTTGTACGGATCCTTCCAGGTCGCCGTGCTCAGGCCCATCGTCGTCTCTTCGGTCCGGCCGATGTTGGCGCCGCCGGTCGCGAACTGTGGCGTCGCGGCCTCGGCACCGGCGAAGTAGCGCATGCTCTCGTACATCATCTCCGCGATCGGGTTGCCCCACATGCGGCACTCGCCGTTGTTGATCGGACGATTGCCGATCGAGGGACATTCGCCGTTGCCGTTGCTCCAGCTCCAGTTCGAATCGGAATTCGCGTTGTTGGTCGTGCCGTTCGCATAGCCGCCGCCGATCATGCGCAGCTTGCTGATCGTGTTCGCGATACCGTCGACGTTGGTGCGGAACTGGCCCGTCGCGGGATTGATCTCGTCGGCGAAGTTGCCGACGTTCCGCCGCAGCACGCCGCCCTGCAGGTTGTCGAACTGGCTGCCCGAGATCAGGCCGAAGTACATCTTCGAGGTTTCGCCGTAGTCGTGCAGGATGCCGGTCGGCTTGTACTGGTCGTTCGGATATTTCTTGCACGAGGCTTCGCGCAGGGACTCGTTGGCGCTGCCCGCCGGGCAGGACAGCACGCGCACCGCGTAGTCCTGCCGACTGACCGAGCTCGAGTTCCTCGGCGTCAGGTCATAGGTCTTGATCGTCGTGTTAGCCCCGCGACGCAGCCCCGTGCCATTGTTGCTCATCGGCACGATGGACCAAGCGCCGTTGCCTTTCCGCCAGTACAGCTTGAATGCCGCGCCCCCGCCGTTTTCGACATGCCTGAACTTGAAACGGTAGTCAGCATCAGCGTTTCTGGAAGCGAGAGTGACCGCTGCCGACGTATGGGTCTGGCAGTTGCACGTCCCATGGTCGCCAAGATAGTCGGCACGCGCGACCAGGGTGCCCGAGGAATTGTAAATCTCGAAATCGACGGCATCGTCACCGTCGACCGCAAATGTGTACGTACCGTTGTCGCCCGAGGTTACGCGAAGCACGCCCTCGATGATGGTCAAATACTCGTCCTGTGCCGTGCTGAATACGTTGCAGGCCGGACTATCGCTGCAATTGATGCCGCTGGCAGAGAAATAGTCGGACAGGTTTCCCGTACCGTACCGGTTGGCCTCGATCGCATACTCTGCTTCAAGGGTATCGAAGGCCGATTCGGTGCCGGGGGTGCCCGGATACGGCTGCGAACCGGTGCTGCTCGGGACGCAGTCGACACGCGTGTTCGTCGAGGTGAAGCACTTGTTGCCCGCGACCGGCCCCTCGATCGAGACCCAGTTCCAGACGCGCTTGTCGGTATTTTGCAGCACGCGCAGGACGGGAGCCTGATAGCCGGTCGCATAGGAATTACTGTTGCCGGTCAGCGTCGTGACCGCGAACAGGTGATAGCGCCCATCCGCCGGGGCCGACAGCGGCGCGTACGCCGCGATGTCGTAGCCGTCGCGCGCGACGCTCTGGTATTCCTTGCCCCAGCTGTGGCCGTCCTGCGGGAAGAACGCGCCCTGCAGGATCGTCTCCGTCGTGCTGTCGACCTGGCGCCAGCCGCCGTACAGCACGCGCCGCAATGCGTCCATGCGCGAGGTCGTCAGGTAGTTGAGGAAGTCGCCGCTCCACTTGCCGGAGCACTGCTTGTTCGCCGTCGCGGAGGATGGCACGAACTTGCCACCGTCGTGCGTGTAGCAGACGTAGGAGTTGAAATAGCCGTAGTAGTCGATGCTGTTCGGCTTGTAGCCGACGTCCAGCGCGCCGTCACCGTCGAGGTCGGACGCGTCGTTGTAGGCCTCGTAGTAGTTCTTCGAGTCCTTGCCCATGACCAGCATGTTCAGCGGCGGCTGGCCGGCGGCGGTGAACAGCGGCTGCTGCGAGATGTCGATGCCGCCGGCCGAGGCCTGGGCCATCGCCGGGCGCACGTGGCCTACACCGGCGGCGAACGACAGCGCGCCGATGGCGAACGCGAGTGCGAATCTGGAATGCGTCATGACTGTTCTCCGCTGTCGCGCAGCTCAGAATACGTACATCGTCTGCACGGTCGCCCATGCAGCATTGTCGGCCACGCTCACCGGGTCCTTCTCCTGGCCGGTGATCACGTAGAAGCGCGGCTTCTTGTTCGGGTCGTCGCCGACGACGCTGCCGCGGCGCTCGGGGCAGGCCCCGCCGCAGACGCGTACCGCCTGCTCGAAATGCTCCTCGGGCGGGTAGGTGCTGAGCCAGGACGCCCACGGTGTTTCGTTCGATGCATTCAGCGACACCGGTACGTCGGACACGACGTCGTAGGCCAGCAACAGGTCGCTGACCAGGTCGCGCCCTTCGGCCATGCGCCCTTCCGCTCGCTCGAACGCCTGGTGCTGGGCACGGAAGTTGCCGGACATGCGCTCCTGCAGCAGCGTGACCTGCATGGCCGTCACCGCCATCAGCGTGAGCAGGATGATCATGATCATCGCCACGAACAGGACGGCGCCGTGCGCGTGGCGGCGGGAATGTCGGAACACCTTCATCTCGTCGTCCTCAGGAATTGAACAGGCGATTGCGCAAGGCAATCGTCGTCTCGTAGACCTGGCGCATCGCGCCGTCGTTTTCCGGCGTGATGGTGACGCCGAGCAAGTCGAAACTGCGATCGGAACCGGTTACGCCGGCGCGGTCGGGGCTGCGCAGCAACAGGGCGACTCGCACGCTCAGCACGCGTTGCCAGCTGGCGTCGATCGCCTCGTCGCTGGCGGCCCCGGCCACGACCTCCTCGGCCGTGCGGTACTCGTCGACGGTGCCGTCGGGCGTGGCGCTGGTGTCGTAGCCGAAACGCAGCTGCATGTTCTCGACGCCCTCGACGAGGTTCTGCGCGTCGTCGAGGTCCGCCTCGTTGCGCTTGAACCGCTTGACGAACAGGCCGCCGTCGCGCACGAAGAGCGCGATGTACTCGGCGCGATGGATTTCCGCGTTGAGGCGAGGCGGCCCGCCCGTAAGCGGAGTCGAGTTCAAGGTCGCATTGGAAATCCTGAAGTCCCAAGGACAGGCGGCCTGGCCGCAACCGCTGACGCTCGGGTCGAGGTACTGGTTGACGCCGTCGGCACCGTCGACCACCAGCAGCGGCCCGGTCAGGGTTCCCGAGAAGACGTCGGCAGAACGGCAATTCTGCATCGCGAACAGCGTGGTGGAACCGGACGGTGGCAGGAACGGCGCCCCACCGCTCGCGAGGTTGATGTTCAGGCGGGTCGCGTCGCGCGTGATGCTGAGGACAGGCACGCTTTCATCGCTGAAAACGCGCAGGATCAGCACGTCGCTGCCCTCAACGAACGATGCCGAATCGGACGTCAGCTCGGTGGGAGGCGTGCCGGAGCCCGCGGTGAAGGCCTCCATCGGGCGCTGGAAACGGTACACAGAGCCCGCCGGAACGGTGCCGTCGAACAGGGCGAGGTGGTTGACGAAGTTGCTCGACTGCGCGATGCGGCCGGCATCCGAGCCACAGCCCATGAATCCGACCATGCGCAGCTGGCGCTGCAGGTACTGGGTCGCGAAACGACCATTCTCCTGCACGCGGGACAGGCCCTCCTGCATCTGGGAGGTCATGCGCGTCGCGCTGAAGATCTGCATCAGGCCGAGCGTCAGCAGCGACGCGATCAGCAGCGCGACCAGGATCTCGATCAGCGACATGCCACGTTCGCGCCGCATGCGACCAGCACCCGATCCGGCGAAAAGTCGATTCACGAGTCTGCTCCTCACAGTCTGCTGGCCACGACGAAAACGCTGAACTGCTCGTCCGTTCCCGCGCCGGAGCCGCCGTCCGCACGCCCGGCGCCGAACGCGGTGGCGTCGTCGGTGCAGCTACCTTCGGCCGAACCGTCCTCCGATTCCCAGCGGGCGTCGCTCCAGCGGATGCAGACCGCGACCTCGCTGTCACCGATCGGTGCGACCGCCCCGCGCCCCTCCGGCAGCGCGCAATTGATCTGCTGCCGCCAGGCTTCGAGGTCGTGCGTTGCGGCGGGGCTATCGGACGGCTCGGTCTCGCAGTCGTACTCCACGTACTCGTTGGAGTAGTAGGCTGCGACGTTCGCGCGGTTCGCGCGGATGTCGTCCATCATCATGTTCGCGAGCGCAGTCGCCTGCGAGCGCAGGTGCGCGCTCTGGTTGGTCTTGACCGAATACGTCTGCAGCGCGGCGAGGCCGAGCACGCCGAGGCTGAACACGAGCAGGGCGATCAGCACCTCGAACAGGGAGAAGCCGCGGGAATTGGCGATGTGCATGGTGGCCCCGTTTCAGCTGCAGTCTACGGCGGTCGAGCTGGCGCGACCGAGCGGCGTGACGGCGATCGCGCGCTGCTGCTGGTTCTCGCAGTGGGCGACGGGCTTGAGCGTGAAGGTGACGTCGTCGTCGACCTGCGCTTCGCCGCGTGAATTGAATCGTATGTAGGTATCGTCGTCGTCTGGGGCGAACGAGTTCATTTCGTTACCGGTCCAGCTGCGCAACACGGTGCCGAGCGTGCCTGGCGGCCCCGAAGCGGTGTCGTCGACGAAGACGATCCAACCGTGCTTCCAGTCGTCCGCGTCGCCGCATGCGCTCGGCACGCCACTGCGCGTGTCCGCCGCGCAGATCGAAACGCTGCGACTGCGCGTGATCGCCTCGTTGCGGGCGAGGTTGAACGCACTGATGATGTCGTTCGCCTGCGTGCGCACGCGATTGTTGCGCAGCACGTACGAAAAGCTCGGGAACGCGATCGCCGCGAGGATCGCGACGATCGCGATCGTGACCAGCATCTCGATCAAGGTAAAACCGCGGGCGGGCGCCCGGGCGAGCCGCTTGCATTCCTGCGATGGTGTCACGACGGACCCTCCCCACGTTCTGCCGGGAGGCTAGTGCGCGGCTGCCGGGGCCGGCAAGGCCCGTCGGCGCGCGAGGTAGGAATTGACGGACGAGCGGCGCGGCCTTCAGGCCACCACGCGCAGGCGCAGCTCCTTCGGCAGGGCGAAGGTGACGTTCTCGGGCTCGCCGTCGAGTTCCCTGACCGCCGTCGCCCCCGCGTCGCGCAGCACCCGGACGACCTCGAGCACGAGGCTCTCGGGCGCCGACGCGCCGGCGGTCACGCCGATGCGCTTGCGCCCCTCCAGCCACGCCGGGCGGATGTCCGCCGCGCCGTCGATGAGGTAGGCCGGCACGCCCTGCTTCTCGGCCAGTTCGCGCAGCCGGTTCGAATTGGAACTGTTCGGCGAGCCGACGACGAGGACCAGGTCGCACTGCTGGCCGAGCTTGCGCACCGCGTCCTGCCGATTCTGCGTGGCGTAGCAGATGTCGTCGTGGCGCGGCCCCTGGATCGCCGGGAAGCGCCGCTGCAGCGCCTCGATCACCGCGCGGGTGTCGTCGATCGACAGGGTCGTCTGGGTCGCGAACGCGATGTGCTGCGGGTTGCGCGGCTGCAATCGCTCGACGCACCCGGGCGTCTCGACCAGGTGGATCGCCCCCGCATTGGCAGGGTCCCACTGCCCCATCGTTCCTTCGACCTCCGGGTGGCCGGCATGGCCGATCAACACGACGTCGCGGCCGGCCTTGCCGTGGCGGGCGACTTCCATGTGCACCTTGGTCACCAGCGGGCAGGTCGCGTCGAACACGCGCAACCCACGCTCGGCGGCTTCGCCGCGCACGGCCTGCGACACGCCGTGCGCGCTGAAGATCACGGTGGAGCCGTCCGGCACCTCGTGCAGTTCGTCGACGAAGATCGCGCCCTGGGCGCGCAGCCTGTCGACCACGAAGCGGTTGTGCACGACTTCGTGGCGCACGTAGATGGGCGCGCCGAAGGTCTCCAGCGCGCGCTCGACGATCTCGATCGCGCGGTCGACGCCGGCACAGAAGCCGCGCGGATTGGCCAGCAGGACGTCCATCGGCGGATTATCCGTCTTTCGGCGCGGCTTTCCCACCGAGCAGGAAGCCGAACAGCACCAGCATCACGGCCCCGACCGAGATCGCCGAATCGGCGACGTTGAAGGCGGGGAAATACCAGTCGTCGTGCCAGTGGACCTGCACGAAGTCGGTCACGTGCCCGAAGCGGATCCGGTCCGCCAGGTTGCCGATCGCGCCGCCGATGATCAGGGCGAGCGGCAAGGCGTTCGCCCAGTCGCGACGCGCCGTGCGCGACAGCCAGTACGCGAGCAACACGCTGACGCCGATCGCGATCGCGGTGAACAGCCAGCGCTGCCAGCCGTCCTCGCCGGCGAGGAAACTGAACGCCGCGCCGCGATTGAACGCGAGCGTCCAGTTCAGCAGTCCCGGCACGACGGTGTGCGGCTCGTACGGGTTCAGCGCGGAGAGCGCGACCGCCTTGGTGGCCTGGTCGAGCGCGACCACCAGACCCGACAAGCCGAGCCACGGCAGGGCGTTGGGCGTGGCCGCCATCAGAACCAGCGCCTCGCCTCGCCGCCGCCGTCGACGTTCTCGATGCAGCGGCCGCAGATCTCGGGGTGCTCCGCATGGGTGCCGACGTCGTGCCGGTAATGCCAGCAGCGGATGCATTTGTGCGCCTCGCTCGGCCGCGCGCCGACCCACGCCTGTCCATCGTCGAGCTCGACCCCGACGACGTCGGTGCGGCCCTGCGGGTCGGGGAGCGCGTCGAGGTCGGCGAGATCGAGCCTGGAGGTGATGAAGAAGAACCTGAGCTCGTCGGCGACCTCGGCGTAGCGCGCGCGCGTCGCCGCGTCGGCGTGCACGACGACTTCCGCCTGCAGCGACGCGCCGATCGAGCCGGCGTTGCGCATGCCCTCGAGCAGGCGCGAGCACGCCGCGCGGATCGCCAGCAGGTCGGCCCAGAAGCGGCGCTGCGCGGGCGTGCCCTGCGTCGCGGCGAGCCCGTCGTACCAGGTTTCGAACAGCACCGACTCGCCGCGCTCGCCCGGGATCAGTGGCCAGATCTCCTCGGCGGTGAACGACAGCACCGGCGCGATCCAGCGCACCAGCGCCTCGGCGATGCGGAACATCGCGCTCTGCGCGCTGCGCCGGCCGCGGCTCGCGGTCGGCATGGTGTAGAGGCGGTCCTTGGTGATGTCGAGGTAGAGCGAACCGAGCTCGTTGGTGCAGAAGTTCTGGACGCGCGCGATGACCTCGGGGAAATCGTGGCGCGCGTACGCGGCGACGATCGCCTGCTGGGCGTCGAATGCCTGCTGCAGCGCCCACTGGTCCAACAGCAGGCACTGCTCGACCGGCAGCAGGTCACGCGCCGGTTCGAAGCCGTCGAGGTTGCCGAGCAGGAAGCGCGCGGTGTTGCGGATGCGCCGGTAGGAATCGGCGACGCGCTTGAGGATCTCGTCCGACACCGCGATCTCGTTCCGGTAGTCGGTCGAGGCGACCCACAGGCGCAGCACGTCCGCGCCGAGCGTGTCGACGACCTTCTGCGGCGCCACCACGTTGCCGAGCGACTTGGACATCTTGCGGCCCTGCGCGTCGACGGTGAAGCCGTGGGTGAGCACCTGGTCGTAGGGGGCGCGACCGTGCATCGCCGTCGCCGTCAGCAGCGAGGACTGGAACCAGCCGCGATGCTGGTCGGAGCCTTCGAGGTACATCACTTCGTCGCCGGGGCCCCGCGCGAACTGCGGCCGCTGGTCGAGCACGCACCAGTGCGTGACGCCGGAGTCGAACCAGACGTCGAGGATGTCGGTGACCTTCTCGTAGGCGTCGGCCTCGGCGCCGAGCAGCTCTACCGGATCGAGCGCATACCACGCGTCGACGCCGTCCTTCTCGATCCGCTGCGCGACCTGCTCCATCAGCTCGACGCTGCGCGGGTGCGGCTGCTTGGTCGACCTGTCGACGAACAGCGCGATCGGCACGCCCCAGGTGCGCTGGCGCGAGATGCACCAGTCCGGCCGGCCGGCGACCATGCCGGCGATGCGCTCCTCGCCCCACGCGGGGAACCAGTCGACGTCGTCGCGGATGGTCCGCAGCGCGGCTGCGCGCAGGCCCTCCTTCTCCATGCTGATGAACCACTGCGGCGTGGTGCGGAACGCGACCGGCGTCTTGTGCCGCCAGCAGTGCGGATAGCTGTGCGTGAGCTTCGCCTCGGCGAGCAGCGCACCACGCTCGCGCAGCAGCACGATGATGGTGTCGTTCGCCTTCCAGATGAACTGGCCCTCGACCAGCGGCGTGCCCGGCAGGTAGACGCCGTTGCCGCCGACCGGGTTGAGTTCGGCCGCCGCATAGCGCTCGACGAGGCCGTACTTCTGGCCGACCGCGAAGTCCTCGAGGCCGTGCCCGGGCGCGGTATGCACCGCGCCGGTGCCGTCCTCCGCCGACACGTGCTCGCCGAGCAGCAGCGGGATGTCGCGCGCGTAGAACGGGTGCGCGAGCAGCAGGTGCTCGAGCGCGGCGCCCCTGGCGCGGCCCAGCACGCGCACCTCGCCGACGCCATAGCGCGCCAGCACCGCGGCGGCGAGCGCGTCGGCGATCACCAGCAACACGCGCCGCCCGTCGCGCGAGGGGCCTTCGACCAGCGCGTACTCGAGTTCGGGACCGAGCGTGACCGCGACGCTCGCGGGCAGCGTCCACGGCGTGGTGGTCCAGATCGGCACCGCGACGACGTCGTCCGCACCGGCCTCGACGCCGAAGCGCGCCGCGAGCGCGCGCGGATCGCGGGCGTCGTAGGCGACGTCGATCGCCGGCGATACCTTGTCGGCGTACTCGATCTCGGCCTCGGCGAGCGCCGAACCGCAATCGAAGCACCAGTGCACCGGCTTGAAGCCGCGCACGACGTGGCCGTTGGCGTGGATGCGGGCGAGCGCGCGCAGCATGTCCGCCTCGAGGCGGAAATCCATCGTGACGTACGGGTTCTGCCAGTCGCCGAGCACGCCGAGGCGCTTGAAGTCGGCGCGTTGCAGGTCGATCTGGCGCGCGGCGTACTCGCGGCAGCGGGCGCGGAACGTCGCGGCGTCGACCTTCTGGCCGACCTTGCCGACTTCCTTCTCGACCGCGACCTCGATCGGAAGGCCGTGGCAGTCCCAGCCCGGCACGTACGGCGAGCGCAGGCCGGCGAGCAGCTTGGACTTGACGACGACGTCCTTCAGCACCTTGTTGACCGCGTGGCCGATGTGGATCGCGCCGTTCGCATACGGCGGCCCGTCGTGCAGGATGAAGGCGCGCTCGCGCGAGGCAGTGCGGCGCTGGATCTCGCCGTAACGATCCGCCTGCTCCCACTGCGCCAGCATCGCCGGCTCGCGCCGCGGCAGGTCCGCCTTCATCGCGAAGTCGGTCTTCGGCAGGTTGATGGTGTCCTTGTAGTCCTTGCTCATGCGCCGCTCGGGGATCGGGAATCGGTTGTCGGAACTATGCGACCGGCAGATGGCGGCAGGTGAGGCCGCCGCAAGCCGGGAACGGGGAACTCATGCCGGCGCGCCCATGCCGAGGATCGATCGCGCCTGCGCCGCGTCGCGCTCGATCTGCCGGACCATCGCGTCGAGGCTGTCGAACCTGGCCTCGTCGCGCAGCTTCTGCACGAACTCCACGTCGATGCGGCGACCGTACAGGTCGCCGTCGAAATCGAACAGGTGCGCCTCCAGCAGCGGCTCGCCGCCACCGTCGACGGTCGGGCGCACGCCGAGGCTCGCGACCCCGGGCCACGCGCCGTCGCCGACGCCGTGCACGCGCACGGCGAAGATGCCGTCGACCGGAGAGGTGCGCCGGCCCGGCCGGATGTTCGCGGTCGGCCAGCCGAGCTGGCGACCGAGCTGGCGGCCACGCACGACATGGCCACCGATCGCGAAGCGCCGGCCGAGCGCGCGTGCCGCCGCGTCGAACCCGCCGGCCGCGAGCTGCGCACGGATTGCGCTGCTGCTGACGCGCGCGCCGTCGCGCACGACGTCGTTCAGCACCTGGACCGTGTAGCCGAGCGAACGCCCCGCTTCGCGCAGCATCGCGACGTCGCCGCGGCGTGCATGGCCGAAGCGGAAGTCCGCTCCGACCCAGACCTCACGCGCGCCGACGCGCGCCACGAGCACCTGCTCGATGAACGCGGCCGCCGGCATCGCGGCGAAGCGCGCGTCGAAACGCAGGTTGAGCAGGTGGTCGATGCCGGTGGACGCGATCCGCGCGATCTTCTCGCGCGCACCCGTCAGCCGTGGCAGCGGCGCGCCGCGCGCGAAGAATTCGCGCGGCACCGGTTCGAAGCTGACCGCGATCGCGCGCAGGTCGCGCGCCGTCGCCCGTTCGCGCACGCGCGCGAGCAGCGCGCGATGGCCGAGGTGCACGCCATCGAACGCGCCGACGCAGACGACGCTGCCGCCCGGGGCCAGGCTCGGCCCCGCGACATCCCGGAAAAGCAGGCTCATGCGGCGAGTATAGCCGCTGCGCTGCAGCACACGCGGGCCCGCCGGCTAGCCGGCGGCCCCGGGTTCGCCGCGCAGGTGGCGCAGGCGGAACCCGCCCGCGAAGAGCACCGCCGCGAACGTCGTCCCACCCGCGGCGACGAGCAGGCCGAGCCGTACGACGCGCGTCCACGCGCTCCAGTCACCCCAGTCCCGCCACCACCAGAGTCCCAGGCCGAGCACGGCGACCATGGCCGCGCAGGCCAGCACAAGCCGCGCCAGGTGTGCGCCCCAGCCGGCCTGCCGCACGTAGACGCCCTCGCGGCGCAGCGCGAGCCAGAGCTGCGCGAGGTTCAGGTAGCTCGCCAGCGCGCTCGCGAGCGCGAGGCCCATGTGCAGGCCGGGCACCTTCGCGATCCCCGCGAGCCAGCCATCGCCAAGGTCGTCCGGTCGATGCCAGAGCGCGAACAGCAGGCCGACGAAAAGCACGTTCAACAGCATGTTCGCGACCATCGCGACCACGCCCGCCCGCACCGGCGTGCGCGTGTCCTGGCGCGCGTAGAACGCCGGTGCGACCACCTTGACCAACGCGAACGCCGGCAGGCCGAACGACAGCGCCGACAACGAAAGCGCCGCCATGCGGACGTCGTGCGCCGTGAAGCGGCCATGCTGCAGCAGGGTGGCGAGGATCGGCTCGGCCAGCAATACCAGCGCGAGCATCGCCGGCACCGAGATCAGCAATGCCGTGCGCAGGCCCCAGTCGAGCGCCTTGGCGAAGCCGTCGCGGTCGGTCGCGACGTGGTGGCGCGACAGCGACGGCAGGATCACCGTGCCGAGCGCGACCCCGAAGATGCCGAGCGGGAATTCGAGCAGGCGGTCGCTCTGGGTCAGCCAGGTCTGCGAGCCGGTCACGAGGAACGACGCGATCAGCGTGTCGAGCAGCAGGTTGACCTGCGCGACCGACGAGCCGAACAGCGTGGGCAGCATCAGCTTCGCGATGCGCCGGACGTCGGGATGGCGCCAGCCCCAGCGCGGCCAGGCCAGCAGGTCGAGGCGCGCCAGCGCCGGCAGCTGCACCAGCAGCTGCAGCACGCCGGCGGCGAGGATCGCCCAGCCGAGCGCCATGATCGGCACGTCGAGCCTCTTCGACCACCACAGCGCCGCGACGATCATGCACAGGTTCATGATCACCGGCGTCAGCGCCGGCAGCAGGAAGCGGTGGAAGCTGTTCAGCACCGCGCCGCAGAGCGCGGTCAGCGACACGCACAACAGGAACGGGAACATGACGCGCAGCAGGTCGGCCGTGAGCGCGTGCTTGGCCGGTTCGTCGATCGCGCCCGGCGCGAAGCCCGCGGCGAGCCAGTACGCGCCGAGCATGCCGAGCGCGGTCACCACGAACAGCACGCCGCCGAGGGTGCCCGCGGTGCGCGCGACGAGCTGCTTCAGGTCCTCGTGGCTGCGCGCCTGCTTGACCTCGGTGAACACCGGCACGAAGGCGACCGAGAACGAGCCTTCGGCGAACAGGCGACGCAGGAAGTTCGGGATGCGGAACGCGACCCAGAACGCGTCGGTCGCGGCGTTGGCGCCGAACGCGTAGGCGATCGCTTGCTCGCGCACGAGCCCGAGGATGCGCGAGACGAAGGTCCCGCCGCTGAAGCTCAGCATCGAGCGGAGCAGGCTCGGGCGGCTCATGCGGCGCGCCCGCGGGCAGCCATCGCGGCCGGGGCGCGGTCGAGGCGGCGGCGGCGGCCGCCGCCCGCCCATCCGCACGCGTGCCCGCGCCCGCCAGGAGGCGCGGCCACCGGACCGTCGGACACGGCTCCGTCGTTGACGCACGCGGGGGCAGTCGGCATAATTCGCAGTCTTTTTCCAATCCCGATTATCGGAGCAATCCCTTGGCCAACATCAAGTCCGCGAAGAAGCGTGCGCGCCAGTCCGAGCAGCACCGCCAGCGCAACGCCAGCGCGCGTTCGATGGTTCGCACGGCGATCAAGAATGTCGTGAAGGCGATCGAAGCGAAGGACAAGGCGAAGGCCGAGGCCGCCATGAAGATCGCCGAGCCGGTCATGGACCGCTACGCTGCGCGCGGCCTGATCCACAAGAACAAGGCCGCCCGCCACAAGAGCCGCCTGACCGCGCACATCAAGGCGCTTTGAGCCGGGGCATCCGCCCGCAGGCATGAAGCCGGTGCGGCCGAGGCCGCACCATCCAGGAAAACCGGCGCCCCGCGCCGGTTTTTTTGTGTCCGCGCAGGCGGCGCGAGGGCGCCGGGCGTGCAAGCGCCACGCACGGACGCGGCCCTGCCTGGCCGGCCCGTTGCACCGGCGTGCCGCCGGCCCGCTCACGCGTCGCGCGCCTCGGCCGCGGCCAGCTTCTGTTCGTCGAAGAAGCGCTGGATGTCCAGGCACAGCGGCCAGGTTCCCTCGCGCGCAATCGCCGACGCCAGGTACCACGGCTGCTTCCACTTCAGCTTCTTCACGATCGCCCTGGCCGCCTTCTCGCGTTCGTCGGGCGCGAGCAGGTCGACCTTGTTGAAGACGAGCCAGCGCGGGCGCTCGAGCAGCTTCGGGTCGAAACCGCGCAATTCCTTCTCGATCGCGCGGATCTCGACGACGGGGTCGGTGATGCCGTCGAGCGGCGCGATGTCGACCACGTGCAGGAGCAGGCGCGTGCGCGCGACGTGCTTGAGGAACTGGATGCCCAGGCCGGCACCGTCGGCGGCGCCCTCGATCAGGCCGGGGATGTCCGCGATCACGAAGCTGCGGTCGGCCTCGATGCGCACGACACCGAGGTGCGGCTGCAGCGTCGTGAACGGGTAGTCCGCGACTTTCGGCGTCGCGGCCGACACCGCGCGGATCAGGGTCGACTTGCCGGCGTTCGGGAAGCCGAGCAGGCCGACGTCGGCGAGCACCTTGAGCTCGAGCTTGAGCTCGCGCTCGTCACCCGGCGTGCCGGGCGTCATCTTGCGCGGCGCGCGGTTGACCGAGCTCTTGAAGTGGATGTTGCCGAGGCCGCCCTGCCCTCCCTGCGCAACCAGCAGGCGCTGGCCGTGCGCGGTCAGGTCGCCGATCTCCTCGTCGGTCGCGGTGTTGATGACGACCGTGCCTACGGGCACGCGGATGACCGTATCCTCGCCGCCCTTGCCGGCCATCTGCCGGCCCATGCCGTTTTCGCCGCGCTGGGCGCGGTAGACGCGCTGGTGGCGGAAGTCGACCAGCGTGTTGATGCCCTCGTCCGCGACCAGCCAGACACTGCCGCCGTTGCCGCCGTCGCCCCCGTCCGGCCCGCCGAACGGGATGAATTTCTCGCGCCGGAAGCTGACGCAGCCGTTGCCGCCGTTGCCGGCATGGACCTGGATGATCGCTTCGTCGACGAATTTCATGGCGAGAGGAGGCTTGGGGCTGGGGCTGGGGCTGGGTGATGGTCGCGGGCTCGCGGGCTCGACACAAGCTGGCCGGGGCCTGGGGTACGGGAAGGACGCCGTGCTTCGCGCTGCAGGCATCCAGCCCGCGCCCGAAAAACGAAAAGCCCCGCGCGAGGCGGGGCCTTTCGCGGAACCGGTCGCGCTCGTGTCAGCCCGGGATCACGTTCACCGTCTTGCGCGCCTCGGCGCCCTTGACCTTGAACTCGACCGTGCCGTCGACCAGCGCGAACAGCGTGTGGTCGCGGCCGAGGCCGACGCCGGTGCCCGGATGGAAGCGCGTGCCGCGCTGGCGCACGATGATGTTGCCGGCTTCGACGGCCTGGCCGCCGTACACCTTCACGCCGAGGTACTTCGGGTTCGAGTCGCGTCCGTTGCGGGTCGAGCCGCCTGCCTTCTTGTGTGCCATTGCCGTGCTCCTTACTTCTTGCCCGCGCCGGTGATGCCGACGATTTCGATTTCGGTGTAATGCTGGCGGTGCCCCATCTCCTTGCGGTGGTGCTTGCGGCGACGGAACTTGACGATGCGGATCTTCTCCGCGCGCCCGTGCGACTTCACCTTCGCGGTGACGAGCGCGCCGGCGACCAGCGGGGCACCGACGGTGATGCCGTCGCCCTCGCCGACCAGCAGCACCTGGTCCAGCTTGACCTCGTCGCCGACGTCGGCGGCGAGCTTCTCCACGCGCAGGACTTCGCCCTGCGCCACGCGGTACTGGCGACCGCCGGTGACGATGACTGCGTACATGATGGCTAGCCTTCTGTAGTTATTCTGGAATCAGCCTTGCTGCAGGCGGATCGACCCACAGCGAGCCGGGCAGTGTAGCGGAGGCCGGAAGTCCGCGCAAGTCATTGTTCCGGTGGGCCACCGGGACCCGGTGCCGCGCCGAGGGCGGTGATGCGCGCACTCCGCGCGACACGCGCGTCGGGGTGGTGGGGGCCGAACCACCGGTGCAGCCACGGTCGCCGCTGCCGGCCTTGCTATAGTGGCCGACGGCCCTAACCTCCCCGCCATGGACACGATACGCATCCGCGGTGCGCGCACGCACAACCTCAAGAACATCGACCTCGACCTGCCGCGCGACAAGCTGATCGTGATCACCGGCCTGTCCGGATCGGGCAAGTCGTCGCTCGCCTTCGACACCATCTACGCCGAAGGGCAGCGCCGCTACGTCGAATCGCTGTCGGCGTACGCGCGCCAGTTCCTCTCGATGATGGAGAAGCCCGACGTCGACCACATCGAGGGCTTGTCCCCGGCCATCTCGATCGAGCAGAAGTCGACCTCGCACAACCCGCGCTCGACCGTCGGCACGATCACCGAGGTCTACGACTACCTGCGCCTGCTGTTCGCGCGCGTCGGCACGCCGCGCTGCCCGGACCACGGCATCGCCCTCGAGGCGCAGACGGTCAGCCAGATGGTCGACGCGACGCTCGCGCTCGATCCGGAACGCCGCTACATGCTGATCGCGCCGATCGTGCGCGAACGCAAGGGCGAGCACGTGCAGGTGTTCGAGCAGCTGCGCGCGCAGGGCTTCGTGCGCGCGCGCGTCGACGGCGTGGTGCACGAGCTCGACGCGGTGCCCGCGCTCGCGTTGCGCCAGAAGCACACGATCGAGGTCGTGATCGACCGGTTCCGGCCGAAGGCCGACATCAAGCAGCGCCTGGCCGAGTCGTTCGAGACCGCGCTGCGGCTCGGTGAGGGCATCGCGATCCTGGCCGACCTCGACGACCCGAAGGCGGCCGAGGTCACGTATTCGTCCCGCTTTTCCTGCCCGGTCTGCGACTACTCGCTGCCCGAACTCGAGCCGCGCCTGTTCTCGTTCAACTCGCCGGTCGGCGCCTGCCCCGCGTGCGACGGCCTCGGGGTGACGCAGTTCTTCGACCCCGCGCGCGTCGTCGTCAATCCGCAGCTCAGCCTCGCCGCCGGCGCGGTGCGCGGCTGGGACCGCCGCAACCAGTACTACTTCCAGCTGATCCTTTCGCTCGCCAGGCACTACAAGTTCGACGTCGACACGCCGTGGCACGAGCTGCCGGAGGCGACGCGGCACCACGTGCTGTTCGGCTCCAACGGCCAGCCGATCAGCTTCCGCTACGTGACCGGCGCGAACGGCGCGGTCACGCGCAGGCACCCGTTCGAAGGCATCGTGCCGAACCTCGAGCGGCGCTACCGGGAAACCGAATCGCCGGCCGTGCGCGAGGAGCTGTCGAAGTTCATCAGCGAACGCGCCTGCCCCGACTGCAACGGCCAGCGCCTCAACCGCAGCGCGCGCAACGTGTTCGTCGGCGACTCCAACCTGCCCGCCCTGACCGCCCTGCCGATCGAGCAGTCGCTCGCGTTCTTCAACGCGCTGCGGCTCGGCGGCTGGCGCGGCGAGATCGCCGCGAAGATCGTCAAGGAGATCCGCGAACGGCTGCATTTCCTCGTCGACGTCGGCCTCGACTACCTCACGCTGGACCGGCAGGCCGACTCGCTGTCCGGCGGCGAGGCGCAGCGCATCCGCCTCGCCTCGCAGATCGGCGCCGGCCTGGTCGGCGTCATGTACGTGCTCGACGAGCCGTCGATCGGCCTCCACCAGCGCGACAACGAGCGACTGCTCGGTACGCTGAACCGCCTGCGCGACCTCGGCAACACGGTCATCGTGGTCGAGCACGATGAGGACGCGATCCGCCTCGCCGACTACATCGTCGACATCGGGCCGGGGGCCGGCGTGCACGGCGGCGAGATCGTCGCGCAGGGCGACCTCGCGGCGATCCTGAAGTCGAAGCGCTCGCTGACCGGGCAGTACCTGTCGGGCCAGCGCGGCATCGAGGTCCCCACGCAGCGCCGCCAGCCCGACCCGGAGCGCATGCTCCGCCTGCTCGGCGCGAGCGGCAACAACCTCAAGGACGTCGACCTCGAGATCCCGGCCGGCCTGTTCACCTGCATCACCGGCGTGTCCGGCTCGGGCAAGTCGACCCTGGTCAACGACACCCTGCACAGGTACACCGCGGCCGAACTCAACGGCGCGAACGAGAAGCCGGCACCGTTCCGCGAGATCCGCGGCCTCGAACTGTTCGACAAGGTCGTCGACATCGACCAGTCGCCGATCGGCCGCACGCCGCGCTCGAACCCGGCCACCTACACCGGCCTGTTCACGCCGTTGCGCGAACTGTTCGCGCAGGTGCCGGAGGCGCGCTCGCGCGGCTACGGCCCTGGCCGTTTCAGCTTCAACGTCAAGGGCGGCCGTTGCGAGGCCTGCGAGGGCGACGGCCTGATCAAGGTCGAGATGCACTTCCTGCCCGACGTGTACGTGCCGTGCGACGTCTGCCAGGGCAAGCGCTACAACCGCGAGACGCTCGAGATCACCTACAAGGGCCACACGATCGCCGACGTGCTCGAGATGACGGTCGAGGACGCCTACAAGCTGTTCGAACCGGTGCCGGTGCTCGCGCGCAAGCTCGAGACGCTGATGCACGTCGGTCTCACCTACATCAAGCTCGGCCAGAGCGCGACGACCCTGTCCGGCGGCGAAGCGCAGCGCGTGAAGCTGTCGCGCGAACTCAGCAAGCGCGACACCGGCCGCACGCTCTACATCCTCGACGAACCGACCACCGGCCTGCACTTCCACGACATCGCTCAGCTCCTGAAGGTGCTGCAGCGACTCGCCGACGACGGCAACACCGTGGTCGTGATCGAGCACAACCTCGACGTGATCAAGACCGCGGACTGGATCGTCGACCTCGGCCCCGAGGGCGGCGACCGCGGCGGCACGATCGTCGCGACCGGCACGCCGGAACAGGTCGCGCGGGTTCATGCGTCGCACACGGGGCGCTTCCTCGCGCGCGCGCTCGGCGTCCAGGCACCGGCGCGCAAGCGTGGCCGGCGGGAGGCGGCATGAGCGCCGAAGCGGCGGCGGACGGGACCGGGGCGGGCGCGACGCCGCTCGCACGCGTTCCGCTCGAGGTGCGCTGGGGCGACCTCGACGCGTTCAACCACGTCAACAACGCCGCGTTCCTGGTCTATGCGCAGGAAGCGCGCCTCGCTTGGCTCGCGGGCGTCGAGGGCGCGTGGTTCGACGAGACGATGATGCCGGTGGTCGCGGCGGCGAGGGTCAATTATCGCCGCCAGCTCGCCTGGCCGGCGCGAATCGTGGTCGAACTGGCGGCGAGCCGCCTCGGCGAGACCTCGCTGACGATCGCGCATCGGATCGTCGCCGAGCCGGATCCGGCCTGCGTGTACGCGGACGGCGACGTCGTGATGGTCTGGATCGACCCGGCCAGCGGCCGCCCGGTGCCGCTGCCGGCGGCAATCCGCGCCGCCTGCACCGCCTGATCCTCGCTGCCGCCGCGCCCCCAGCGCGCTGCGGCAGGCGCGGTCAGTCCGAAGCCGCGTCCGGCGCCAGCACCTCGAAGTGCGTGTCGATGCGGCGGCCGTCCGAGAGCAGGAAGCGGATCTCGACGTTCTCGCCGATGGCGACCTGGCGCCGCGGCTGCATCAGCATCAGGTGGCGCCCGCCCGGCTGCAGGCGCACTTCCTGCCCCGGCTCGAGCACGATGCGGTGCACGTCGCGCATCTTGGCGACGCCCTCGACGACGATCGTCTCGTGCATCGCGGTCATGCGGAACGCGTCGCTCTGCACGGTCAGCAGCGTCAGCGATTCGTCGCCTTCGTTCTTCAGCGTGGCGTAGCCGGCCATCATCGTCGCCCCCGGCGGAGCCGCGCGGATCCATGCATCGAATACGCCGAGCCGGCCTTCCGCGTGCGCGCCCTGTGCGGCGACCAGCGCCGCCCACACCATCCACTTTCGATTCATCGCCGTCTCCGTCGTCGCGGCTATCATAGTCCGCATCGCCGACCGCCACAGGAGTGCGACGATGCGCCACCCGCTGTTCCTCGCCGTCGCCATCATGACTTCCACCGCATCCGCCGCCGATCCCGCCGTCACGATCTACCGCAGCGACAGCGATTCGCTGTTCGACGCCGGCAGCCAGCCGATCGCCGACGGCCACGCGATCGTGCACGAGCAACGCCCCCTGCGACTCGCCGGGGGCCGGCAGACCCTGGTCGTGGACGGCCTGCCGGCGATGCTCGACACCGAAGCGGTCGCCATCGACCTCGGCGGCGCCGCGCGCGTGCTCGGACAGCGCGTGATGGCGGGCGGCGACGCGGGCCTGCTGGCCGCGCATCGCGGCGAGCGCGTGAACGTGTTCGGCGTGGACGGCAAGCCGGTCGCCGGCGGCACGCTGGTCGCCGTCGACGGCGGCAGCCTCGGCATCCGCGGCGACGACGGTCGCATCCGCTACGTGCGCGAGTTCGCGCGCGTCGACTTCGCCGACGGCGGCGGCCAGCCCGGCAGCACGCTGCAGGTCGCCGTCGACGGCGAGGCCGGCGCCGCGACGGCGACACTGAACTATCCGACTTCGGGCCTCGGCTGGCGCGCGGCCTACTCGGCGCTGCTGGCTGGAAGCGATGCCTGCAAGCTTCGCCTTGACGCACTCGCGAGCATCGCCAACCGCAGTGGCCGCGACTACGCCGGCGCGAGGATCAAGCTCGTCGCCGGCTCGCCCAATTTCGCGCGCTACGATCGCGGTCCGCGCAGCGTGATGATGATGAAGGCAGCCGCGGCGCCCGCGCCCGCGCCGGACGCCCTGCCGGAACAGGCCGCGCTCGGCGACTACCGCAGCTACGCGGTCGACGGCGCGCTCGACCTGCCCGATGCGAGCGTGACCCAGGTGCCGCTGTACGCGGGACGCGAACTCGACTGCGAGCGGCGCTGGGTCTACGAGTCCGGTGGTGCGTGGTTCCCGGCCAAGCCCTTGCTCGAACCCGACGCGGGGGTGTCCGGCGGCGGTCCGGTGCAGAGCCAGCTCGGCTTCACCGCGCACGAGAACCTGCCGGCCGGAACCCTGCGCGTGCTCGCGCGCGACGGCGACGGCCGCATCGAGCTGCTCGGCGAGAACCGCATCGGCGACACCGCCAAGGGCCGTGCCGTGCAGGTCACGCTCGGGGTCGCGTTCGACCTGGACGCGACGCGCGAGCGCACGGCCTTCAGCGTCGATCGCGCCGCGCGCGAGATGAACGAAGGCTTCCGCGTGACGCTGACCAACCGCGGCGAGAGCGCGCGCACGGTGACGGTGCGCGAGCATCCGAACCGTTGGCGCGCATGGTCGCTGGTGTCGTCGAGCCGCAAGCCGGACCGCCAGACGCCCGACCTGCTCGAGTTCCGCGTGCCGGTACCGGCCGGCGGCAAGGTCGCGCTGGACTATCTCGTGAAGTACACCTGGTCGGCCGACGAAGGCTGAGCCCGCCCGCCCCGACGACGGAACGCCATGATCGAGAAGATTCGCCACGACGCCATCCTGGAACTGCGCCTCGCGCGGCCGCCCGTCAATGCGCTCGATCCGGCGCTCGTACACGCGCTGCGCGAAGCGGTCGAATCGGCCGGCGCGGACGACGTGCGCGGCCTCGTGCTTTCGGGTGCACCGGGCCTGTTCTCCGCCGGTCTCGACGTGCCCACGCTGCTGCAGCTCGATCGCGAATCGTTCCGCGGCTTCTGGAACGATTTCTTCGGCCTCTGCGCGGCGCTCGCGCGATCGCCGCTGCCGGTGGTCGCGGCGATCACCGGCCACGCGCCCGCCGGCGGCGCCGTGCTCTCGATCCTGTGCGACTACCGCGTGATGGCGCGCGGCGCGTTCCGCATCGGCCTCAACGAGGTACAGGTCGGCCTCGCCGTGCCCGAGTCGATCCAGGCGGCGCTGCGCCGGCTGGTCGGCGCGTACCGCGCGGAGCGCCTGATGGTCGCCGGCGAGATGCTGGATTCGGCGCAGGCGGAGGCGATCGGCCTGGTCGACGAGCTCGTCGACACGGACTTCGTCGTCCCGCGCGCGATCGGCTGGCTCGGCGAACTGCTGAAGCTTCCGCCGCGCGCGATGGCCGAAACCCGTCGCCTCGCGCGTGCCGACCTGGCCGCGATCTTCGCCGATGCCGCGGCGCTGCCGGTCGACGAATTCCTCGACGTCTGGTTCGCGCCGGAGGCGCAGCAGGTACTGCACGCGCTGGTCGCGCGCCTGAAGTCCAAGGGTTAGCGCCGCGAGCGCGGCGGCGATCGCGACCGCTCAGGCGCCGGTGGCGACCGGGCGCGACGGATCGGCGATCCATCCGCTCCAGGACGGCGCGAACACGCGCGAGCCGGAAAGCCCCGCGAGCTCCATCGCGAACAGGTTGTGGCACGCGGTCACGCCCGAGCCGCACATGTGCACGACATCACGCGGCGGGCGCCCGGCGAGCAGTCGCTCGAACTCGGCTCGCAACTGCTCGCGCGGCTTGAAGCGCCCGTCCCCGCCGAGGTTGTCGGAGAACGGCCGGTTCACCGCGCCCGGTACGTGGCCGGCGACGGCATCGATCGGCTCGACCTCGCCGCGATAGCGCGGCGCGCCGCGCGCGTCGACGAGCAGCACATCGCCACTCGCGCGCCGTCGCTCGAGTTCGTCGAACCAGACCACCTGGGCGCGGTCGAGGCTGACCTGCACGTCGGAGTCGCGCGACGCGGCCGGGCCGGATTCGGTCGGCAGGCCGGCGGCGACCCAGGCTTGCCAGCCGCCGTCGAGCAGAGCGACGTTGCGCTGCCCGGCGAGCCGCAGCAGCCACCACAGGCGCGCCGCGGCCAGTGCGCCCTGCGCGTCGTCGTAGACGACGACGTCGCGCTCGGGCCGCCAGCCGGCGCGCGCGAGCGCAGCGGAGAACACGAGGTCGTGCGGCAGCGGATGGCGGCCGAGGCCGCGCTTGGAAAGATCCGAGAGATCGCGGTCCAGGCCCAGGTACGCGGAGCGCGGTACGCGCGCACGCTGGTGGTCGCGTTCGCCACGCGCGGGATCGGCCAGTTCGAAACGCGCATCGAGCACGAGCACGCGATCGCGTTCGACCAGGTCGGCCAGCGCCTGGACCGGTACGAGGTTCGGGGTCGTCACGGCGCCTCCAGGCGATCGACGAGGTTCTTCAGCACGGCCGCTGTCGCGCCCCAGATGCGCCGGCCCTGCCAGTCCAGCGCGTAGATCGTACGCGCTCGCCCCTCCCAATGGATCGACTCGCGCCGCAGGTTGCCGGCGTCGAGCAGGAACGGGAGCGGCACCTCGAACACCTCGTCGACCTCGCCTTCGTGCATGCGCAGCGAATAGCCTTCGCGCACGAATCCGGTCACCGGCACGACGCGATAGCCGGAAACGGTGTCGAAGCCGTCGAGGTAGCCGAACGGCTCGATGTCGGCCGGTACGATGCCGGTTTCCTCGCCCGTTTCGCGCAGCGCCGCGGCGATCGCGTCGGCGTCGCCCGGATCGATCGCGCCGCCGGGAAAGCTGATCTGGCCCGCATGGTGGCGCAGGTGGCTGGCCCGCCGCGTGAAGAGCACGGTCAACCCACTGCTGCGCCGGACGAAGGGCACGAGCACGGCGGCCGCGCGCAGTGCGGCCTCACCGGGCAGGTCGGAAAGGTCCTCCGCGTCCCAGCCGCGCACCGTCGGCGGATCGTCGAGCGGGCGCACGCTGCGCCGCAGGCGCTCCTCGTCGGGCACGTACGCCATGTTCATCCGCGCGCCCGTTCGCGCGCGGGCAGCACGTCGTCCATCAGGCGGCGACGTTCCGACTCGCCCATGGCGAGCCAGCGCGCGATCTCGTCACCGCTGCGCAGGCAGCCCTCGCAATAGCCGTCGCTACCGAGCCGGCAGATGCCGACGCAGGGACTGAGGACAGGCTGGAACGGCGTATTCATCCGGTCTCCAAATGCAAACGCCGCGGCGAGCGCGGCGTTGCAGGGGCGTGACTCTCGGGTCGTGCTGCGCGCACCGATGCGCGCAGCACGCGGCGTGGCGGCCTTACTTCACGTCGATGATCTTGATCTCCCAGATGAAGACCTGGTTGCCCGAGGCCTGCTCCGGCGGCAGGTAGATCATCCAGTGGTCGCCGACCTTCATCTTCTGGATCATTTCCGGCAGCAACGCGGTACCGAACAGCTTCGGCATCTCCGACACCTTCTCCTTGATCGGATCACCGACGAAGGAGCTGCGGACCTCGCGACCGTTGGTCAGCGACACGCGCACATGGAACGTGACTTCGCTGGTCGGCGTGATCGCACGGCCGGTGCCGTCCTCGATCGCCTTGTACTGCACGCCGTTCGGCTGCGTCATCACGCCCTTCTTGGAGCGGTTGCTGGCCATGAAGGCATCGGCTTCGCGCTTGTTGTCGGCGAGCTCCTTGTCGATCGCCGCCTTCATCTTCTGCTCGTACTTCTGCACCGCGTCCGCCATCGCGGCCGCCGGCACGGTCGGCTCCTTGCCCGCGAACGCATCCTGCAGCGCGCGCGTGAAGGTCGCGATGTCGATGTCGGACTTCTGCGCCGACAGGCGCGCGCCGAGCTGGAAGCCCATCGCGTAGGAGAGCTTGCCCTTGTCGGACGTCGTGTCCTGCGCGGACGCGGTCCCTGCAACCAACAGCGCCGCGAGGGCGAATGACCAACCGAACTTCATGCCTTTGTCTCCGCTGAAAATGGCGAATTCCGGGAACGCGCGATGCCGGCTGCGCGGAAGAAAGCGCGCCAGTGTACCCGAGACGGGTGCGGCGCCAAAGCCGGGCCTTGGGAACGCCGGCCGGGACCGGAAGTTCCGCGGCATCATCCGTACGCCAGCTGAACGGCGCCCGCACGGCCGTCGCTGGCCGGCTTCAGGCCTCGCTCGCCCGCTGCGGCGGGGTCAGTGGCCGCCCGCGTACTTCTTCTCGCCGGCGGTCACGGCCAGGTCGAGCCGGTTTTCCGGTGGCGCGAGCGGGCAGGTCGCGTAGGGCGTGAACGCGCACGGCGGGTTGTAGGCCTTGTTGAAATCGACCGTGACCTTGCCGTCCCTGGGCAGGTTGGCGTAGAGGAAACGCGCCCCGCCGTAGGTCTGCTTGCCGCTGGTCCGATCCGCGAAGATGAACCAGAGTGCCGTCGCATCCGGTGCCTCGAGCACGGGCAGCAGCGTGTACTGCTTGCCCTCGCGGGTGAAACTGACCTTGCCGGGCACCGTCATCTTGTCGACCGTGCCGAGCACGTTCGGAACGTCGAGTGTGTGCGCCGGCTTGAACTCCTCGTACGTCGCCTCGACGCGCCAGGACGGATCAATCGGGAAGTAGTCGATGCCATGGAAGGCGGTGCGCGTCTTCGCCTCGGTGTCCTTCACGCGCAGGCCCTTGCGGCCGCCGCGATCGATGACGTAGAAGCTCGCGCTGCCGAAGGCCACCGTCGTCGGCTGCTCGTGCGAGTCGTCGAGCAGTTCGGCCGACGGCACTTTCCTGCCGTCGATGCTGGCGCCCGCCTTCGGCTCGAGCGCGATCGTCGCCTTGCCGTCCTTCAGCGTGATCGTGCCGAGCCTGTCCGGACCGGCAGCGAGCACGATGTCGTTGCCCTTGCCGCTGCCGACCGCGTTGCGGCCGTCCTTCAGCCAGTGCAGCCCGATCAGGCTGAGCCAGCCGCCCGGCGCCTTCAGGCGTTCGACGCGTTCGGCGCGCCAGGCCTCGATCTGCTTCGTGTGGTCGGTCGCCGTGCCGGCGTCGACGCCGGCGGACATCAGCTGCACTCCGGCGAAACCCGCCGCGAGCAGCGCGGCGCTCTTCAGCATGAACATGCGGGTACCTCGAAAAACGTGAACCGGGGGTCCGGCGGGTCCGACGCGACGGGCAAGCGTCGAAGCTGCGGCCGAAAAAGTCAACGACCGCGCAGGAACATGCGGTCGAGCTCGGCGATCGACAACTGGACCCAGGTCGGGCGCCCGTGATTGCACTGGCCGGAACGCTCGGTCGCTTCCATCTCGCGCAGCAGCGCGTTCATCTCGGCGAGGCCGAGCCGGCGGTTCGCGCGCACCGAGCCGTGGCAGGCCATCGTCGCCAGCAGTTCGTTCGCACTTTCCTCGATGCGGCGGGTCTGGCCGTGAACGACGAGGTCGGCGATCACGTCGCGCACGAGCTGCTCGACGTTCGCGCCGTCGAGCACGACCGGGATGCGCCGCACGGACACGCTCTGCGGACCACTGCGCACGAGCTCGAAGCCGAGGTCGGCGAAGCGCGCCCCCTGCTCCTCGACCAGCGCGGCCTCGCGTTCGCTGACCGCGAGCGACAGCGGCACCAGCAGCAGCTGCGAACGGATGCCTTCGCCGGCGCGGGCCTGCTTGAGCTTCTCGTAGGTGATGCGTTCGTGCGCCGCGTGCATGTCGACGAGCACGAGTCCGTGCGCGTTCTCGGCCAGGACGTAGATGCCGTGCAGCTGCGCCAGTGCGAAGCCGAGCGGTGGCACGCCGGCACCGTCGTCGCGCGCTGCGACCGGCATCGGCGCCTGCGACGCCTGGCCGAACAGGGCGGCGTAGTCGGCCAGCGGCTCGCGCACGCCGAGGCCGAGGCCGCCCTGCTGCATGCGCGTCGGCGTCGCCGCGAAGGCGGCGGCGAACGACGTCGCTGGCGCGGGCAGCGCGCTCTGCGCGGACGCTCGCGGCATCGCGGCGGCGGTGCCTGCACGCGCACCGGACAAGGCCTGGTCGAGCGAACGGTAGAGGAAATCGTGCACCAGCCGCCCCTCGCGGAAGCGCACTTCGTGCTTGGCCGGATGCACGTTGACGTCGACGAGGACCGGATCGAGTTCGAGGAAGAGCACGAACGCCGCATGGCGACCGTGGAACAGCACGTCGGCGTACGCCTGGCGCACCGCGTGGGCGACCAGGCGGTCGCGCACGAGCCGGCCGTTGACGTGGAAGTACTGCTGGTCCGCCTGCGCGCGCGATGCGGTCGGCAGGCCGACCCAGCCGTGCAGGCGCAGGCCGGCGCCCGCGTGCTCGATCCGCAGCGACTGCGCAAGGAACTCCTCGCCGAGCACGTCCGCGACCCGGCGCGCGCGGCCCGCGTCGTCGTCCGCACCCTTGAGGATCCGCACCGCCTTGCCGTTGTGGGCGAGGCGGAACTCGGTCGCCGTGCGCGCGAGCGCGATCGATTTCACCAGCTCGTCGACGTGGCCGAACTCGGTGCGTTCCGCGCGCAGGAACTTTCGCCGCGCCGGCAGGTTGTAGAACAGGTCGCGCGCCTCCACGCAGGTCCCGACCGGGTGCTGCGCCGGAACGGGTTCGCGCGCGCGGCCGCCGTCGACTTCGACGCGCCAGGCCGCAGCCGAGCCCGTCACGCGCGAGGTCAGCGCGAAGCGCGACACCGACGCGATCGACGGCAGCGCCTCGCCCCGGAAACCGAGGGTACCGACGCGCTCGAGGTCGTCGAACGACGCGATCTTGCTGGTCGCGTGCGCGGACACGGCGAGCGGCAGGTCCTCGGCTTCGATCCCGCCGCCGTCGTCACGTACGCGGATCAGGCGCGCGCCGCCCTGCTCGATGTCGATCTCGATCCGCCGCGCGCCGGCGTCGAGGCTGTTCTCGACGAGTTCCTTGACCACCGACGCCGGTCGCTCGATGACCTCGCCGGCGGCGATCTGGTTGACGAGCTCGGGGGGCAGCGAACGGATGCGGGGCATGGCGAGCCCGCATCATAGCCGAGTCGGTATCGTGCCCGAGGCGGACTTCCGGCCCAAGCCCCGATCGACCGCCGGCCGATCAGCTCGACGGGATCTCGAGCACCGCGCCGGCGCGGACGCGTTCGTCGGCGAGGTTGTTGACTGCGCGCAGCTGCGCGATCGTGACACCGTGGTTCTGCGCGATCGTGCTCAGCGTGTCGCCACGGCCGACGACGTAGCGCGAGGACTTCGCGCCGCGCGCGGGCTTGTCGCGCTGGCTGTTCATCGCGAACAGCGTTCCGGGCGGCGGCGAGGCCTTGAAGTAGTCGCGCACGCCGTCGAGGATCGACGCGGCGAGCTTCTCGCGGTGCGCCGGATCGGTCAGGCGCTTCTCCTCGACCGGATTGGTGATGAACGCGGTCTCGACCAGGATCGACGGCACGTCCGGCGAACGCAGCACGACGAAGTTCGCGCGTTCGACGTAGTTGCGATGGGTCGGGCCGAGCTTCTTCAGCGCGCCGAGCACGTGCTCGGCGACGGCGTTGCTCGCGCCCATCGTCGCGCCCTGCGACAGGTCGAGCAGCACCTTCGCCAGCGTCTCGTCCTTGTCGTCGAGCGAGATGCCGCCGACGAGGTCGGCGCGGTTCTCGCGATCGGCCAGCCAACGCGCCGCCTCGCTGGTCGCGCCGCGCGGCGACAGCACCCAGACCGACGAGCCGCGCGCGTCGCTGTTGGTGAAGGCGTCGGCGTGGATCGAGACGAACAGGTCCGCCTTCGCCTCGCGCGCCTTGAGGTAGCGGCGCTCGAGCGGAATGAAGTAGTCGCCGTCGCGCGTGAGCACGGCGGTCATGCCCGGCGTCGCGTCGATCGCCTTCTTGAGCTCGCGCGCGACCGCGAGCGTGATGGCCTTTTCGCGCGCGCCGGTCGCGCCGGTCGCGCCCGGATCCTCGCCGCCGTGGCCGGCGTCGATCGCGATGACGACATCGCGGCCCTTGCCGGTCGCGAGTTCGGCGATGCTCTTGACCGGTTCGGCCTTCGCCTTCGCCGGGTAGAGGTCGAGCACGAGCCGGTAGCCGAACTTCTCGGCCGGCGGCAGCAGGAAGCTTTTCGGCCGCACGCCGCCGGCGAGGTCGAACACGACGCGCGCGTCCGACTTGCCCTGCTTGCCGGCGCGCAGGCCCTTGAGCAGGCCGTGGGCCGACGGCGCGCTGAAACCCGGTGCGAACGTGCTGCCGCGCAGGTCCAGCACGATGCGGTCGGGGCCGGTGAGTTCGAACAGCTTGTAGTCCACCGGCCCGGACACGTCGAACACCGCGCGGGTGTATTCGGGGCCGGCCCAGACGCGCAGGTTCTTCACTTCGGCGGCGCGCGCCGGCGTGGCCGCCGCGAAGGCGACCAGGCCGATGGCGATCCAGCGAAGGGCGCGAATCCCGCTCATGGGGCGTATTCAAACCGAAAGACTTCGCCGATTGCAAGCTTTTTCCTTGCAAATCCGAAAGGTGCAGAAGGTTCCTAAAGTAACCGTCGAGGGCGTCAGCCCGCAGCCGCCCGGGCCTGCCACGCGGCCAGCAGATCGCGTCCGCGCGCGCTCACCGCCTCGACGCCGAGGTCGCGGACCTCGCCGGCATGGGCGAGACGCAGGCATAGGTCCGGCGGCGGCAATGCCCCGGCCCCGCGCTCGGGCCACTCGACCACGAACACGCCGTCACCGCCGGTGAGGTCGGGCAGGCCGAGCCATTCGAGTTCGCCGGCGTCGGCGATGCGGTAGAGATCGAGGTGGTGGATGTCCTGCGTCGCGGTGCGATAGCTCTCGACCAGGCTGTAGGTCGGACTCTTGATGCGTTCGGCGACGCCGAGCGCGCGCAGCAGCGCGCGCGCGAACGTCGTCTTTCCGGCACCGAGGTCGCCGGCGAGGAACAGGGTGCCGCCGTGCGCCAGTGCCGGCGCGAGCGCCGCGGCGAGGGCAGCCAGGCGCTCCTCGCCGACGCCCTGGTACACCACGATGCCGTCGCTCGCCGGCGCGTTCATGGTCGGCATCCGTTGGCGAGCAGCCGCAGCGGCTGCATCAGGTCGCCGGCGAGCATTCCGCGCGGTGCATCGCCGGCGGCGGCGTCGCCGGCGCGCGCGTGCCAGGCCACCGCGAGGCGCGCGGCATCCCAGGGCGCGAGTCCCTGCGCGAGCAGCGCCGCGACGACGCCGGTCAGCACGTCACCGGTACCGGCCGTGGCCATGCCGGGATTCCCCCAGGGGCAGGCCTCCACCTCTGCGCGCGGGTCGGCGACGAGGCTGCCCGCGCCTTTCAGCACCACGACGGCGGCGTAGCGGCGCGCGAGTTCGCGCACCGCCGCGTAGCGGTCGTCCTGCACGGCGCGCGAGTCGCAGTCGAGCAGGCGCGCGGCCTCGCCCGGATGCGGCGTCAGCACCAGCGCAGGCGGCAGGACCGGCCGCCGCTGCGCGAGCAGGCCCAGCGCATCGGCGTCCACGACCAGCGGCTTCCCGGCCGCACAGGCACGCTCGAACAGCGCCGCGCCCCACTCGCCGCGGCCGAGCCCGGGGCCGAGCGCGACGACGTCGGCGCGATCGAGCAGCGGATCGAGCGCCGCCGAATCCTCGACCGCATGCGCGATCAGCTCCGGTCGCAGCGTGTTGACCGCGGCCGCGTTCGTCGCGCGCGTGGCGACGCTGGCCACGCCGGCACCGCAGCGCAGCGCCGCTTCCGCGCACAGCCGCACCGCGCCACCGTAGCCGTGGTCGCCGCCGATCGCGAGCACGTGGCCGAAGCGGTACTTGTGCACGTTGCCGGCGCGTGGCGGCAGCAGTGCGTCGAGTTCGCCACCGAACAGGCGCGCGTCGGGCACGATGCCGTCGTACGCACGCGCCGGTATGTCGAGCGGCGCGAGTTCGCGCGCGCCGCAGGCATCCGCGCCGTCGCCGGTGAAGAGGCCGCGCTTCCAGCCGACGAAGCTGACGGTCAGCGCCGCGCGCACGCAAGGCGATCCGGCCACGCCACGGTCGGCCGACAGGCCCGACGGCACGTCGAGCGCGAGCACGCGCGCATGGCGCGGCGCGAGCTCCTCGACGAGGCGCGCGGCGAGGCCGTCGATCGGTCGCGACAGGCCGGTGCCGAACAGGCCGTCGACGTAGACATCGAAATCGTCGAGCCGCGAGGCCTCGTCCGCGACGACGCAACGGCCGCCGGCAGCGAGGTATGCCGCACGTGCCCGTGCCGCTTCGGCGGTCGCCGGCTCGGCGAGCGCGACGACCTCGGTCTCCAGGCCGTACGCGGATGCCTCGCGGCCGAGCAGCCACGCATCGCCGCCATTGTTGCCCGCGCCGGCCAGGATCGCGATCCGCCGCGCCGTGGGCCAGCGTCGGCGCAATGCCGCGAACGCGGCGGCCGCCGCGCGCGACATCAGCTCGTAGCCGGAAATACCGCAAGCCTCGACCGCGGCGCGGTCGATGCGGCGCACCTGCGCGGCCGTGTAGAGCGCGTGCGTGATGGGCGGGATCGTCATGCCGGCATTCTATGCACGCGCGGCGCGCTATGCTGGCGCATTCGAACGCCGCCGCCATGGTCGACCCTTCCGCGCTCGCCGACGACATCCGCCGCTGGGGCCGCGAACTCGGCTTCCAGCGCATCGGCATTGCCGGCGTCGAACTCGCCGAGGACGAAGCGCGCCTGCTGGAGTGGCTCGCCGCAGGCCATCACGGCGACATGGACTACATGGCCCGGCACGGCACTCGCCGCAGCCGGCCGGCCGAGCTGCACCCGGGCACGGTGCGCGTGATCTCGGCGCGGATCGACTACGCGCCGGCGGGCGTGCGCGACGCCTGGGACGTGATTGCCGACCCGCGCCGCGGCTACATCGCGCGCTACGCACTCGGCCGCGACTACCACAAGGTCCTGCGCCACCGGCTGCAGCGGCTGGTCGACCGCATCGCCGCGGTGACGGGACCGTTCGGCCATCGCGTGTTCACCGATTCGGCACCGGTGCTGGAGAAGGCGCTCGCGCGCAACGCCGGCCTCGGCTGGATCGGCAAGCACACCCTGCTGCTCGACCGCGATGCCGGCTCGTGGTTCTTCCTCGGCGAGATCTACACCGACCTGCCGCTGCCCGTCGACGACGCGACGGGCGCGCATTGCGGCACCTGCACGCGCTGCATCGAGGTCTGCCCGACGCAGGCGATCGTCGCCCCGTATCGCCTTGATGCGCGCCGCTGCATTTCATACCTGACGATCGAACTGCGCGGGCCGATCCCGGAAGACCTGCGCCCGCTGATCGGCAATCGCATCTTCGGTTGCGACGACTGCCAGCTCGTCTGCCCGTGGAACAAGTTCGCGCAGCCGGCGACGGAGGCGGACTTCAGGGCGCGTGGCGGGCTTGAATCGCCGCTGCTGGTCGACCTGTTCGCCTGGACCGAGACGGAATTCCTCGCGCGCACCGAGGGCATGGCGATCCGGCGCGCCGGTTACGAGGGCTGGCTGCGCAACATCGCCGTCGCGCTCGGCAATGCACCGTCCTCGCCCGAGGTGCTCGCGGCGCTCGAGGCGCGCCGCGACCATCCTTCGGCCCTGGTGCGCGAGCACGTCGCATGGGCGCTCGCGCGCCATCGCGAGCGGCCGGCGACGGCAGCCGGCTGACGCCCGTTGCGGCCGCTCAGGCGGCCTGTTTCGGGATCGAGTGGTTCGTGTGCGTCTTGCGGTTGTTCCGGTCCACGTAGACGAGCGTCGGTTTGTGCTGCGCCGCCTCGGCCGCGTCATAGCCGGCGTAGGCGCAGATGATGATGATGTCGCCCGGCTGTGCGCGGTGCGCGGCGGCGCCGTTGATCGAGATCACGCCCGAGCCTTCGTCGGCACGGATCGCGTAGGTCGAAAAGCGCTCGCCGTTGTTGACGTTGTAGATGTGGATCTGCTCGTACTCGCGGATGCCCGACGCATCCAGCAGGTCGCCGTCGATCGCACAGGAGCCTTCGTAGTGCAGCTCGGCGTGGGTCACGCTGGCGCGGTGGATCTTCGCCTTGAGGAGGTTGAGGTGCATGGGTTCCGAAATCCGTTGCGTGCACGCAACACAGGAGGGGAAACCGAGTATACCGGAACGCTTGCTGCAGGCGCAGCACGCCCCGCAGCCATGCCACAAGTGATTGATTTCGCGGCCTGCAGGCAAAAAAAAACCCTCGCGCGATTGCCGCTGCGAGGGTCTTAATCGGAGTGACGATTACCTACAATGCGCCCTGCGTGTCTTCGGGAAACCGAACCATGTTGCGGAAATCCCTAACGACGGTGGGGAGAATACCACAACCCGCGACGAAAATGCTACGGAGTCAACAGAACGTTGTCGATCAGCCGGGTAGACCCCATCCGCGCCGCCGCTAGGGCGACCAGCGCTGACCCGGCCACCGGCTCGCCGAGGTCGGCGGCATCCCGGATGACGACATAGTCCGGCACCAGGCCGGCGCGCTCGAGCGCCGCGCGCGCGTCCGCCTCGATCGCGGCGAATGCCTCGCCGGCGAGCACGCGCGCGCGCATCGCCTGCAGCGTCGAATGGATCGCACCTGCGCGCTCGCGCTGCCCGGCGTCGAGGTACTGGTTGCGCGAGCTCATCGCCAGTCCGTTCGACTCTCGCACGATCGGCGCGCCGACGATGTCGATCGGGAAGCCCAGGTCGCGCACCATGCGCCGGATCACCAGCAGCTGCTGGTAGTCCTTCTGCCCGAACACGGCGACCTGCGGCTGCACGAGGTTGAACAGTTTCGCGACGACCGTCGCGACGCCGTCGAAATGTCCGGGCCGGATCGCGCCCTCGAGCACGCCGGTCAGTTCGGGCACGCGCACGCTGACGCTGCGATCCGCGCCGTACGGATAGAGCTCGTCCACGCCGGGAAGGAACAGCGCGTCGCAGCCGTTCTGCGCCAGCCCCGCGGCGTCCGCGTCGGGCGTGCGCGGATAGCGTGCGAAGTCCTCGTGCGGGCCGAACTGGGTCGGATTGACGAACACGCTCGCGACGATCGCGTCGGCGTGCCGGCGCGCGACCTCGAGCAGCGAATGGTGGCCCGCGTGCAGGTTGCCCATGGTCGGCACGAAGCCGATGCGGCGCCCTTCGCGCCGGCGCGCATCGACCCATGCGCGCAACGCGCTGGCGGTGGCGAAGGTCTCCATCAGTACGCGTGCTCCGCGGCAGGGAACGCACCCGAGCGCACGTCGGCGGCGTAGGCCGCGACCGCTTCGCGCACCGAACCGCGACCGGCGAGGAAATCCTTGGTGAAGCGCGGGCGCTTGCCGGGCGTCATGCCGAGCAGGTCGTGGATCACGAGCACCTGGCCGTCGCACCCGGCGCCGGCGCCGATGCCGATGGTCGGGATCGACAGCGCCCGGGTGATGCGCTCGGCGAGGGCGGCCGGCACGCACTCGAGCACGAGCAGGTCGGCGCCGGCGTCCTGCACCGCGTGCGCGTCGGCGAGCAGGCGCTCGGCCGAAGCGTCGTCCCTGCCCTGCACGCGGTAGCCGCCGAAGCGGTGCACCGACTGCGGCGTCAGGCCGAGGTGGGCGCAAACCGGCACTTCATGGCGGACCAGCGCCCGGATCACGTCGCAAACCCAGTCGGCCCCCTCGAGCTTGACCATCGCCGCGCCGCCTTCCGCGAGCAGGCGCGCGGCGTTGGCGAGCGCGGACGGCACGTCGCGGTAGCTCATGAACGGGAGGTCGGCGACGAGCAGGGCGCGGCGCAGGCCGCGCGCGACGCAGGCGCTGTGGTAGACCATCGCGTCCATCGTGACCGGCAGCGTGCTGGCGTGGCCCTGCACGACCATGCCGAGCGAGTCGCCGACCAGCACGAGGTCGACGCCACCGTCGTCCACGCACGCGGCCATGGTCGCGTCGTACGCCGTCACGGCGACGATGCGCGTGCGTTCGCGCTTGAGCGCATGCAGGGCCGGCACCGTGACCGGCGGCGTGTTCGCGCTGTTGGAGTACATGTCGATCGCCGGCGTGCGGGACACGCATTATTCCGCGCCCGCGTCCACCGGCTCAAGCGCGTCAGTCGATGCGCTCGCAGCCGTGCGGCCCGAGCCTCGCGAGCAGGCCCTGCACCGGGCCGGCACCGGCGATCACGAGGCCGGGATCGAGCTCGGCCAGCGGCACCAGGACGAAGGCGCGCTCGCTCGCGCGCGGGTGCGGCACGACCAGGCCCGGTTCGTCGATGCGCGCGTCGCCGTGCAGCAGCAGGTCGAGGTCGAGCGTGCGCGGCCCCCAGCGCTCGCCGTCGCGATGGCGGCCATGGCTGCGCTCGATGGCCAGCAGGTGCGACAGCAGCGCACGCGGGTCGAGGTCGCTCGCGAGCTCGGCCACGGCGTTGACGTAGGGGGGCTGGTCGGCGAAACCCCACGGCGGCGTGCGGTAGAGCGGGGAGCGGCGCAGCAGTCGCGTGCGCTCGATCGCGGCGAGCTCGTCGAACGCGCGCAGCACCTGCGCGCGCGGATCGTCGAGGTTGCTGCCGATCCCGACGAAGATGCGCTCGCCCGGCGAGTCAGTCGCCACCGTCGGACGCCGGCGTCGCCGATGCGGGCGGTGCAGCGGCCTTCGACTTGCGCCGGCGCCTGCGCGGCCGCTTGCGCTTGCCGGCCGGGGCCTCCGCAACCGGCGCCGGCGCCGAGGCGAGCCGTTCGGCGAGCTGGTCGTGGTTGAGTTCCTGCGCGTCGGTCCACCACTGTGCGAGTTCGGCGACCTCCCCGCCCTCGCAGGCGCGCAGCACGAGGAAGTCGTAGGCGGCGCGGAAGCGCGGGTGTTCGAGCAGGCGGAATGCGCGCTTCTTCGTCAGCAGCGTGAAGCGCGGCTGCATCGCCCAGATTTCCTCGACCGCGATCGTGAACCGGCGCGGGATCGCCACCCGCTGCGCCTGCTCCTGCAGCACGCGGTCCGCGGCCTGCGCCCACGCGGCTGCCGGCTCGGCACCGGCGGCGACGGCGGCGTCGGCGGCGCGACGCACCGGCTCCCACAGCAGCGCCGCGAACAGGAACGCCGGCGTGACCGGCTTGTCCTCGCGCACGCGCGCGTCGGTGTTGGCGAGCGTGCGCTCCACCAGCTTGCGGAACGCACCGGCCTGCTCGCCGGCGAGCACCTTGGCGGTCGCAGGGAACACATGCTGCAGCAGGCCGTAGCGCTCGAGCGCCTTGAAGCTCGCCAGGCCGTGGCCGCTCATGAACAGCTTCAGCGATTCGTCGAACAGGCGCGCGGGCGGCGCCTCCGACAGCAACGGGCCGAGCGCGGCGAACGGCGCGGCCGTCGCCGGCTCGATCTCGAACCCGAGCTTCGCGGCCAGGCGCGCGGCGCGCAGCATGCGCACCGGATCCTCGCGATAGCGCTGCTCCGGGTCGCCGATCAGGCGCAGCACGCGGTGCTCGAGGTCGTCCATGCCGCCGACGGAGTCGAGCACGCTGAAATCGGAAATGTCGTAGTACAGCGCGTTGACCGTGAAGTCGCGCCGGACCGCGTCTTCCTCGATGGTGCCGTAGACGTTGTCGCGCACCAGCCGGCCGTCGACGAGGTGGCGATCGCCGCTGCCGTCGTCACTGCTGCCGCGGAACGTCGCGACCTCGATGATCTCGCGGCCGAACACGACGTGGGCGAGGCGGAAACGGCGCCCGATCAGGCGGCAGTTGCGGAACAGCGCGCGCACCTGCTCCGGGGTCGCGTCGGTGGCGACGTCGAAGTCCTTCGGGTGGCCGCCGAGCAACAGGTCGCGCACGGCGCCGCCGACGAGGCAGGCACGGTGCCCCGCCTCGTGCAGGCGATAGAGCACGCGCAGGGCGCCGGCCGAGATGCTCTTGCGGGATATCGCGTGCTGCGCGCGCGGGATGACGCGAAACGAGCCGGGTATTGGCGGGGCCTGTTCGATCCGTTCCGATGTCATCCGTTGATTCTGCCGTAGGTTTGCCGCGCGTTACCGATTCGTTATACTACGCAGCTCCGCAATTCCCCAAACGCTCCCTTCGTCTAGTGGCCCAGGACACCGCCCTCTCAAGGCGGGAACACGAGTTCGAACCTCGTAGGGAGCGCCACTTTCCAGCCCGATCGCCGTCGATCGCGGCATGAGCGGAGCGGACGCCTGCGGCATCCCGCCCCTCCCGACGCTCCACGCACGATCTTCATCCCGCCCGCACCAAGGCCGCCGAGCGTTGCGTCCTCGCGCCCGCCAGGCGGCTTCGTCCTCCGGGAGTCCATGGGCACCGACGCCTGCGGCGCAACGCCCGCGTCCGACGCATGACCGCGGCGGCGCGCTCACTTACAATGCGCGCCTCGCCACCGGATCCGAGCTTCCATGCCCTTCGTCGTCGTCGAGAACTGCATCAAGTGCAAGTACACCGACTGTGTCGAGGTCTGTCCGGTCGACTGCTTCCACGAAGGCCCGAATTTCCTCGTGATCGATCCCGAGGAATGCATCGACTGCACGCTGTGCGAACCGGAGTGCCCGGCGCACGCGATCTATCCGGAAGACGACGTGCCAGCCGGCCAGGAGAGCTTCATCGCGCTGAACGCCGAACTCGCGAAGGCCTGGCCGGTGCTGACCGAACGCAAGGATGCGCCGCCCGACGCGAAGGAATGGGACGGCAAGCCGGGCAAGCTCGCCCTGCTGGAACGCTGAAGGCGCGCGCGCCGGCGGAACGCCGGGCGTTCCGCGACGCATCGCAGGTGGATCAGGACAGGCGGTCGCGCAGTGCCTGCAGCAGCGAGCGCGCCGCGTCGCGCGCGGCATCGTCGCCCGAACCCTCGACGGAAACGCGGCTGCCTTCGCCTTCGGCACTGACGCGCACGGTCAGCTGCACGCGCGCGGTCACCTTGTTGCCGGCCCGACCGAGCGTGATCGCACGCTTGAACCAGCCCGGGCGTTCGACCGTCTGGCCGGTCGTCTCGACCGCGTAGGTGTACCCGCCTTCATCGCGCGACAGGATCGTCGCGACGCCCGAGCGCTGCAACGCCAGGCCGACGCGGTTCCAGGTATTGGCGACCGTATCCGCGACCGAGAGGCCCTGGCCGCTGAGCACGGCGCCCGGCGTCGCCGCGACGACGGGCGCCGACGTCACGCCGGCGGCGGCGATGTCGGTCGACGGCGCCGTCGACGGCGACGTGGCGGCGACGGGAGCGGCCGCGGAAGGCGCGGGGATGTTCAGCGCGCCGCTGCTGTTGGGCATGTCGAGGTCGGGCGGCACCTCGAGCGGACGGGACTCGACGGCCTGCTTGTACTCGTTGTTCTTGCGCTCGAGATGGCGATTCAGGAAGCCGCAACCGCCGAGCAGCGAAGTCGCCGCGACAACCGCCAGCAACGCGATAGTGTTCCGTCTCACAGATACCGTCCCGTCGTCAGGTGATCCGCCTAGTCTACCCGACTGCGGCGGTCGCCTCGACAGGGCCCAGGGCGGCCAGGGCGGCCGCCGCCGCGGCATGGTGCGTGCCATCGAGCGGGGTCAGCGGCAGGCGCGGGGTCGCGCTACCGAAGCCGAGGCGCGCCAGCAGCCACTTGACCGGGATCGGGTTCGGCTCGAGCGAGAGCGCCGCATACAGCGGTTGCAGGCGCGCGTCGAGCGCCGCGGCGGTGGCCCGGTCGCCGGCGCGGCAGGCGGCGCACAGCGCCACAAACGGTGCGGGCGCCACGTTCGCGGCGACCGAGACGACGCCGTCCGCGCCGGCCAGCATCGCGCGCGCCGCGGTCGGGTCGTCGCCGGAATAGACACGGAAGGCGTCCGAGCGCAAGGCGAGCAGGTCCTGCATGCGTCCGGGGTCGGCGACCGCCTCCTTGATGCCGATGATGTTGCCGTGCGCGGCGAGCCGCGCGACGGTCGCGGGTAGCAGGTCCGAGGCGGTGCGCCCCGGCACGTTGTAGAGCATGACCGGGAGGCCGCCCTGCACGGCGACCTCGCTGAAGTGGCGCAGCATGCCTTCCTGGGTCGGCCGCACGTAGGCTGGCACCACGACCAGCGCGGCATCCGCGCCGGCGGCGGCGGCCCGGCGCGTCTGGGCGATCGTCTTGCGCGTCGAGGAAAGGCCGGTGCCGGCAATCACGGGCACCCGGCGCGCGGCGCGCTCGACCGCGAACGCGACCAGCCGCTCGAACTCCGCATCGTCGAGCGCCGCCGCCTCGCCGGTGGATCCGGCGACGACGAGCGCGCGCGTGCCGGCGTCCACCTGCGCATCGACGAGACGGCCGAAGGCGTCGAAATCGACCGCGTCGTCGTCCGGCCGGAACGGCGTCGCGAGCGCGCAAAGGCTGCCTGAAAGATCCACGCTGCAAATCCACACGAACGAGCCAGCCTGCGATGGTACGGGGCGTGCGCACGAGCGTCCATGCGCGCGCGAGGGCACGTGGTGGCGTTTCGCGGGCAAGCGCTCCCGTGGCGTGCTTGCGACCCCCGGGGTGCGCAAGTATCCTGCCCCGGGGCACCGCTCGACGGTCCCGACAGCCAAGGCACGGGAATCGTGAAGCAGGCAGGAAAGCAGATCCAGGGCGACGCTGCCGCGCGCCCCGCTTCGAACGAGAACCATCTGCTCATCAGCGCGTTCGGCGCGCCCACGGACTCCCTGCTCGTCGCGATCAGCAAGCGCATCTCCGAATGCGGCTGCAACCTGGCCGAGGCGCGCGTCTCGACGCTCGGCAACGAACTGTGCGTGCTCGCGCTCGCGCAGGGCGCCTGGGACGCGATCGCCAAGCTCGAGAACGCGCTCGCCCGCCTCGATCGCGACGGCAACATGCGCCTCACGCACTTCCGTACCGGTTCGCGCCAACCGCAGTCGAACCTGCTGCCGTACGTGGTCGAGGTCGTCGCCGCGGACAAGCCCGGCGTCCTGTTCCAGCTCGCCGAGTTCTTCGCGCGACAGAACATCTCGATCGAGCAGCTGCACTCGACGCGCTACCGCGCCATGCAGACCGGCGCCGACATGTTCTCGGCGCAGATCACCATCGGCATTCCGAACACGATGCACATCGCGGCGTTGCGCGACGACTTCCTCGAGTTCTGCGACGGCCTCAACCTCGACGCGATCATGGACCCGATGAAGTTCTGACACCATGACCGCAATCGGCAAGAAGGCTCCGAGGCTCAAGGGCGTGCTCGACGACGGCAGCACGCTCGCGCTCGCCGACCTGCGCGGCCATCCCGTCGTCGTCTACTTCTATCCGAAGGACAATACGTCCGGCTGCACCAGCGAGGCGCAGGCGTTCCGCGACCTCCATCCGCGCTTCCGCAAGCTGGGCTGCACCATCCTCGGCGTGTCGCGCGATTCGGTCGCATCGCACGCGAAGTTCCGCCTCAAGCACGACCTGCCGTTCCACCTCGTCGCCGACACCGACGAGGCCTGGTGCAGCGCCTTCGGCGTGCTCGGCGAGAAGACGCTGTACGGGCGCAGGTTCGTCGGCGTCATCCGCAGCACTTTCCTGCTGGATGCGACCGGCACGCTGGTCGAGGAGTGGCGCAACGTGCGCGTGCCCGGCCACGCCGAAGCCGTACTGGAGCGCGTCGCCCGACTGTGACGCCGCACGCGCCCCGCCACGCCCGACGCGGGACGCGCCTCCCGGCGGGCAGTGCGCGGCACCCACTCGGACCCATCCGCCGTCCGGCCACCGCCGCGGCACCCGTCATCGGCGCGCACGCGCGTGCGCGCCTTCCTTTCGCCGTCCCGGAGCCCGCCGCATGACACGAGGCAAGCGCATCTACGTGCTCGACACCAACGTGCTGATGCACGACCCCACGGCGCTGTTCCGCTTCGAGGAGCACGACGTGTTCATCCCGATGACGGTGCTCGAGGAACTGGATGCGGCGAAGAAGGGCACGTCGGAAACGTCGCGAAACGCGCGCCAGGTCAGTCGCTTCCTCAACGAACTGATGGTCGCCGGCAACGGCCATCCGATCGAGGACGGGATCGAACTGCGGCTGCCGCAGGGCCTGCAGCTCGATCGCCGGCCGAAGGCGGGTCGCCTCTATTTCCAGACCAACGCGCACGTCGCCGCCGACAAGCGCTCCACGCGGACGCTGCCGGACAACCTGATCCTCGCCGCAGTCGTCGCGCTGCGCGAGAGCCGTCCACGCGAGCCTGTCGTGCTGGTGTCCAAGGACATCAACCTGCGCATCAAGGCGAAGATCTACGGGATCACCGCCGAGGACTACGAGAACGATCGCGCACTCGACGATTTCAGCCTGCTCTACAACGGCCTGGCCGAGCTGCCGGCGAACTTCTGGGAACGCCACGGCGAACTGCGCTCGTGGTCCGAGCGCGGCCGCACGTTCTACGAAGTGCGGCGGCGCAAGGACGAGGAGTGGTACCCGAACCAGAACCTCTACCTGCCCGGGGAGGACGACGTCGAGCTGCGCGTGGTCAGCCTGCGCGAGAAGAAGGCGGTGCTGCAGATCGTCGACGACTACCGCCACGGCGCCTCGCACTCGGTCTGGGGCATCCAGGCGCGCAACCGCGAGCAGAACTTCGCCCTCAACGCGCTGATGGACCCGGAGATCGATTTCGTCACCCTGCTCGGCACCGCCGGCACCGGCAAGACCCTGCTCGCACTCGCCGCAGGCCTCGCGCAGGTGATGGACCAGCAGCGCTACCGCGAGATCATCATGACGCGCGCGACCGTCTCGGTCGGCGAGGACATCGGCTTCCTGCCCGGGACCGAGGAGGAGAAGATGACGCCGTGGATGGGCGCGCTGACCGACAACCTCGAGGTGCTGACCAATCCGCAGGAAGGCGGTGCCTGGGGTCGCGCGGCGACCAACGACCTGCTGGCGTCGCGGATCAAGATCCGCTCGATGAACTTCATGCGCGGGCGCACGTTCCTGAGCCGCTACGTGATCATCGACGAGGCGCAGAACCTGACGCCCAAGCAGATGAAGACGCTGGTCACGCGTGCCGGCCCCGGCAGCAAGATCATCTGCCTCGGCAACGTCGAGCAGATCGACACGCCCTACCTGACCGAGACGACGTCGGGCCTGACCTATGCGGTCGACCGCTTCAAGAACTGGGAACACAGCGCGCACATCACGCTGCGGCGGGGCGAGCGGTCGCGACTGGCGGACTACGCGTCGGAGGTGCTGTAGCGGTACCGGCCCGCATCCTTCGCCGCCGCGGGCTCGCGGCGGCGGCAAGGATCCGTCCCGCCGGGGAGAGTCAGAAGCGCGTGGTCCAGAGCGCTTCGAACTCGAAGCGGCTCGCGGTGCCGTCGTCGTGCGACACGAAGGTCGGCATCAGCAGGTAGTACGGCGAACTCGCGTAGCTGGCGAGGAAGCTGAAGTTCGTCGAGCGGCCGAACGGGCGCGCCCAGCCGACCGAGAACATGTCGTTGGCGGTCGCCGACGACAGCGCGCGTTCGAGCAGCCGCGAGGTCGGCACCGGCTGCTGCCGCGTCGTGTAGCGCAGTTGCAGGTTGCCGACGGTCTCGTCGCGCCAGGTCCAGCCGAGGCTGTACACGTTCAGGTCGCGCCACGCGAACACCGGGCTCGAGCTGTCGCCGAGCAGCGCGAGGAAGCGTGTCGGCAGGTTCGAGCTGGTGAACGGCCGGATCGAGCTGTACTGCACGCGCTGCACGCCCGCGTCGAGCGAGAAATCCGGTGTCAGGGCGTAGCTCAGCGAAAGCTGCGCGCTCGCGGGGATGTCGAAGTCGCCCTTGTCGGCGAACACGCCGCGGTAGTTCGAGAACGCCTCCATGCCGACGCGCGACTGCACGCCGGCTTCCCAGCGGAGGCGCTCGCCGATCGTGTTGCCGACGTCGACGCGCGCGCCGACGCCGTAGGAGCTGTCGCGCGCCCAGCTCGGCAGCGGCGCCCAGAATTCATGGGTGGTGCCGAGGCCGATGCTGGCGAAGCGCTGGTAGGCGAGCACGCCGGTCAGGCGCACGTTGCCGCGCTCGCCCCAGTTCGTCGTCAGCGACGGCGCGACGACGGTGCGCTGCAGGCCGGCCGCAGGCATCTTCGACCAGTGCGCAGGCTGGCCGGCCGGCATCACCGCAGGCGTGTCGGCGACCGTGCCGGTCGCGACCGAGATCGAGACGCGCGCCGGCGCGACGGGCGCAGCACCGAACAGCGAGGGGCGCGAGATGTCGGCGGAGTAGTTGTCCAGTACCGTCGGCGCGACCAGCGCCTGCGGCTGCAGGGCCCAGGAGAATTGCGGCGTGATGCTCGCGAGCGCATAGTCGTGCCAGCGCGCGAGCATGGTCGCGCGGCCGTCCACGGCGGCGTCGGCGATTCCCGCATCGGGTACGCCCGCCTGCGCGATGGCGGAAAAAAATGGGAGCGCCAGCCCTGTGCACAGCGCTCCCACCCATCTCCCTGCGATAGCTGTTGCCCGTTGCATCGCCCCTGCTGCGAACCGCTTGCGGACTTTGTGGTGTAATCCTTGGCTATCGTTGGCGAAAACGCAACACGTGTCAAGTGCGGCGGTGGCCTCGATAGCGGGAAATCCGTTGCAGAACGGCGATTTCCCCGACATCGCTCGGACCTCACCGGAGTCGCAATGCGTCGCAAAAACGCCACACGCCCCGGGCGGGCGGCCCCGCCGGTCGCGCTCACGATTGCCGGCTCGGACAGCGGCGGCGGCGCGGGCATCCAGGCCGACCTGCGCACCTTCGCCGCCTTCGGCGTGCACGGCACCTCGGTGCTGACCGCACTGACCGCGCAGAACACGCGCGGCGTCGACGCGATCCACACCCCGCCGGCGCGGTTCCTGCGCGCGCAACTCGATGCGGTCTTCGACGATTTCGACGTCGGTGCGGCGAAGCTGGGCATGCTGGCGACCCCGGCGATCGCCCGCGTGGTCGGCGAAGTGCTCGCGGCCCGGCCGCGCCTGCCGGTGGTAATGGACCCGGTGCTGGTCGCGACGACCGGCGCGCGCCTCGGCACCACGCAGCTCGCGTCACGCCTGCGTGCGCTGTTCACACAGGCGAGCCTCGTCACGCCGAACATTCCCGAGGCGGAAAGCCTGCTCGGCCGGCGCATCCGCTCTGCCGCTGCGATGCGGGACGCGGCGGCACGGCTGCTCGACGACGGCGCGCGGGCGGTCCTGCTCAAGGGCGGGCACCTCGCCGGCGAACGCGCGTCCGACCTGCTGCTCACGCGCGACGGTGCGCACTGGTTCCACCAGCGCCGCATGCCGGGCGAGTTCCATGGCACGGGCTGCACCCTGTCGGCGGCGATCGCGGCCTGCCTCGCCCGCGGCGATGCACTGGAAGACGCCGTCGCCACGGCGATCGGTTTCGTGCAGGACGCACTGCGCGCCGGCTACCGTCCGGGCCGGGGCGCACTGAATGTACTCGACACCACGCGCGCCGGCATGGGTGCCGGCGTGCGTGCGCGCCGCAGGCGCTAGAGGCGCGAAACGATCGCTTCTGCGAAGCTCGTCGTCGTCCCGCTGCCGCCCAGATCGGGGGTCACGCGGTCGCCGGCCTGCAGCGTCGCGCGGATCGCACCGCGCAGGCGCGACGCTTCGTCCGGCTTGCCGAGGTGGTCGAGCATCTGCGCCGCGCCGAGCAGGAGTGCGCACGGATTGGCGGTGCCCTTGCCGGCGATGTCCGGCGCCGAGCCGTGCACGGCTTCGAAGATCGCGGCGTCCGCGCCGATGTTGGCGCCCGGCGCGAGGCCGAGGCCGCCGACCAGGCCCGCGCAGAGGTCGGAGATGATGTCGCCGAAGAGGTTCGTGGTGACGATCACGTCGAACTGTTCCGGCCGCATCACGAGCTGCATGCAGCAGTTGTCGACGATCATCTCGTTGCACGCGATGTCGGGGTACTGCGCGGCCACTTCGCGGGCGACCTTGAGGAACAGGCCCGAAGTCGACTTGAGGATGTTCGCCTTGTGCACAACGGTGACCTTCTTGCGGCCGGTGCGGCGCGCGAGGTCGAACGCGTAGCGCACGATGCGCTCGGAACCCTTGCGCGTGATCTTCTGCACCAGCGTCGCGGTCGCGCCGTCCTCGGACACCTGCTGGCCCTCGCCGGCGTACGCGCCCTCGGTGTTCTCGCGCACGGTGATCAGGTCGACGTTCTCCGGGAAGCGCGAGCGCGTGTTCGGGAACGAGATCGCCGGGCGCACGTTCGCGTACAGGTCGAAGCGCCGGCGCAACTCGACGTTGATCGAGCTGAAGCCCTCGCCGACGGGCGTGGTCAGCGGGCTCTTCAGCGCGACCCGGTGGCGAGCGATCGCGTCCAGCGTCGCCTGCGGCAGGAGTTCGCCGCACTTTTCGTAGGCGCTGAGGCCCGCTTCGACGAACTCGTAGCGCAGGCCGAGGCCGAGGGCGCCGAGCACGTGCAAGGTCGCGTCCATGATCTCCGGGCCGATGCCATCGCCCCGGATCACCGCAATCGTGTTGTCCATCGAATACTCCATGCCGCGTGCGACGGCCGCACGCACAGTTCTGGTGGGCGGGCCCGTGCGGACCGCGCCTGGCGCGCAGCCGTGGATGCCGGATCGGATCGGCGCGGGGCGCCGGGGCGTGCCGTGGTCGGGCTTCCCGCCGCGGACTTGCCCGCGGCGACGGGAAACGCGCATTATCGGCGAATGCCGCCGATGCGCACAAGAAACGCCTGGAAACGGTGGGTACTGGGCTGCCTGGCGGCCCTGCTGCCGGCCGTGGCGCCCGCCGCCGCCGCGCGCGACGGCGAAGCGCTGCACCTGCGCCTGATGCGCGAGGCCGGCGCGCCCCAGCCGTGGAGCATCGGCATCTACGGCGAGTCGCCCGAACACTGTCCGCCGTCGCTGCAGCGCGTGGCGCTGGACGGCGCCGACCTCTCGATCATGCTGCATGTGCCCCGAACCGGCTGCGGCGCGGCACGGCCCGTCCCGTTCCTGCTCAAGGCCGCGCCACCGGCGTCCTCGCCCCTGCTCGGCGGCACGGTCTATCGCGTCCGCGTGTACTCGGACGCGAAGGGCACGTCCGCGCTGGCGGCGTTCCGCCTGCTCGACACCGGCTCGCCCTCCGTCGCGGAGCCGGAGAACGGCTTCTGGTGGTCGATCGCCGACGACGATGCCGCACCGCCTTCGCGGAGCACCGGGCTCACGGTCGAATCACAGGGCGACCGGCTCGCGCTCGGCCTGTACGGCTTCGACGACGCCGGCGCGCCGGCCTGGTATTTCGGCAGCACGCGCCTGACCGGGCGCGTCGCGCGGGTCCAGCTGCTCGAGCTGGCCGGCGGCGATCCGCTGTTCTCGCCGGCCGGTACGCAGCCGAGCGCGCAGGACGGCCCACGGATCGAGCTGGAGTTCGTCTCGCCCGCGCGCGCGCGCGCCTGGCTGGTGCGCAACGTCGATGGCTACGACGTCGCCGTGCGCGCCCTGACCGTCGCGCGCTCCCGTTTCGCCGCGCAGCCGGCCGCGATCGGCAGCGGTCGCTGGGTGTTCGTCGCCGACGACGAAGGCACGCCGCTGCAGTTCGAGTTCTCGAGTCCTTCGCGCGAAAGCGCGGATCGCGTGCGGGTGGACGACCCGGCGCACGATGCGGTGCTCGAGTGCAACGGCAGCGGTGGCGAGGATGCCCTGCCGCAGCGCTGCAGCCTGCTCTTCGGCGGCAGCGAGCTGGCGACGTTCGAGCGCGTCGGCCTGGACCGCCTCGTCGGCAAGCGCTACGACGGCGCGACGGCGCGCCTGCTGCGCATCACGACGCGTCCCTGAGGTTCAGCCTGCGGGCGCCTCGGGCCCGTCCCGGCCGGCCAGCTGGTCGAGGAAGTCGACCGCGCGGCGCAGGTGCGGGATCACGATCGAGCCGCCGACGACGAGGCCGACGCTGAACACCTCGAAGAACTCGTCCTCGGTCACGCCGGCCTCGACGCATTGCGCGACGTGGTAGCTGATGCAGTCGTCGCAACGCAGCACCAGGGAGGCCACCAGCCCCAGCATCTCCTTCGTCCTGACGTCGAGCGCGCCGTCCTTGTACGTCTGCGTGTCGAGCGCGAAGAAGCGCCGCACGACCTGGTTGTCGTGGCCGAGAATGCGTTCATTCATGCGCCGCCGGAACTCGCCGAAGTCGCGCACGCGGTCGCCGCTCATGCGCCACCCGCGCCGGTGAGTTCGCCGAGGCGACCCGAGCGGTCCGCCGCGACGAGGTCGTCGAAACCGCCGACATGGGCGCCATTGACGAAGATCTGCGGCACCGTGCGGCGACCTTCGCTGCGCGCCAGCATCTCGTCGCGGCGCGCCGGATCGGTGTCGATGCGCACTTCCTCGTACGCGAGTCCCTTCTTCTGCAGGAACTGCTTGGCCATCACGCAATACGGGCATATCGCCGTCGTGTAGATCTCGACGCGGTTCATCGCGGGTCCTGCCATTGCCGGAGCCGGCAAGAGTGGGGGCGTGCGACGCCGCCCGCAAGTGGGCTGATGAACGCCTGCTGAGCTGGCCGCGACGCCCGGCCGGCCCGGAGGCGGCGCGAGGTGGCGACGGGAACGGGTGCGCGCTACTGTGGTCGAAAAGGTCCCGCCCCCATGTTCCCGCCATGCGTCTCCGCGCCCTCGCCCTGACCGCCGTCTCCAGCGCCTGCATCGCCGTGCTCGCGGGCGCGGGCGAACCCGACGTCAGGCTGCCCGACATCGGCAGTTCCGCCGCCGGCCTCGCCACGCCGCAGGAGCTGCGCGAGTATGGCGCCGGCATGCTGCAGGAGCTGCGCGCCTACGACCTCGTCGTCGACGACCCGCAGCTCGGCGACTACATCAATGCGCTCGGCTACCGGCTGGTGGCCGCGAGCGACAAGCCCGACACCGGGTTCTACTTCTTCATCATGCGCGACGACCAGATCAACGCGTTCGCCGCGCCGGGCGGCTACGTCGCCGCGAATGCGGGGCTGATCACAGCGATGACCTCGGAGGACGAGCTCGCCGGCGTGCTCGCGCACGAGATCTCGCACGTCGAGCAGCAGCACATCCTGCGCGCGTTCGAGGACCAGAAGAAGATGTCGATCCCGATCATGCTCGGCATGCTCGGCGTCATGCTCGCCAGTGCGAACCGCAGCGACGACGCCGCCGCGGCGGCGATGGTGACCGGCACCTCGCTGATGCGGCAGCGGCAGATCAACTTCACGCGCAGCGACGAAGCCGAGGCCGACCGCGTCGGCATCCAGACCCTCGCGCGCGCCGGCTTCGATCCGTATGCGATGGCCGGCGCGTTCCAGCAGCTGCAGCGCGTCATGCGCGTGAACGGCGTCGACATCCCCGAGTTCCTGCTCGACCACCCGCTCGACACGCGCCGCATCGCCGACGCGAAGGCGCGCGCGGAACAGCTCGGCTGCCCGCGGCCGGCCCCGCCGTTGCGCTACGGCGCGCCGGCACGGGTCGGCTCGCTCGACCTCGACCTCGCGCCGCGCGCCCAGCAACCCGGCGAGCCGGACCTCGCAGCGGCGGTCGCCGCGAGCGAACAGACCCGCGTCACGGTCGACCCCGCCGGCGGCGGCCGCACCCTGCCGCGAGTGACGGTGTCGACCTGCGCGCCGCGCGGCGGCGACGCGCAGGAGCTGTTCCTGCTGATGCGCGAACGCGCGCGCGTGCTGGTGGCGAAGTCGTCCACCTCCGTGCGCGCGTACTACGCCGACAACCTGCGCGACAATCCCGACTTCGACACGTTCTCCAACCGCTACGGCTACGCCCTCGCCCTGCTCGGTACGCGCGATGCGTCTGCCGCCGTGGCGGAGTTGCGCAAGCTCGTGGAACGCCGGCCCAGCTCGCCCGTGCTCAGGCTCGCGCTCGCCAGCGCACGCGAACAGGCGGGCGAGCGTGCGGCGGCCCTGGATGCCTTCGCGGAACTGCAGCGCGACTTCCCCGGCAACCGCGCCATCACCCTGGCCTACGCCGATGCGCTGATCGCCCGCGCCGACGCGGGCAGCGCGGGCACCGCGGTCGAACTGCTGCGACCGCTGGTGGAACGGCGCGCCGACGACCCCACGCTGCAGCGCACGTTCGCGCGCGCGAACGAGCTGGCCGGCGACAAGGTGCGCGCAGCCGAGGCCTACGCCGAAGCGGCCTGGCTCGGCGGCCATGCCGAGGATGCGCTGAACCAGCTGAAGGCGCTCGCCAGGCAGGCCGACCTCACCTACTACCAGCGCAGCCGCATCGACGCGCGCATCGCCGAACTCACTCCGGCCGTGCTCGCCCTGCGCAAGCGCTCGACGCCGACCGAGACCGGCTCGCTGGCGTTCGGCTGCTGCGCGTCGCGGTGACGCCGGGCGGGCGCAGCGAGGCACGGCGCGCGACCGCCGCCGTGCTGTCATCGTGCCGTAACATGCGCCGGCTGCAATGACGACGTCACGGAACAGCGACGCGGCGACGCCCGACCCGATGCAGAAGCACATCCTGATCGTCGAAGACGAGACCCCGATCCGCGACATGGTCGCGTTCGCGCTGCGCAGCGCCGGCATGGAGGCGATGCACGCCGCCGACGCACGCGCCGCGCAGGCCGCGATCGGCGAGCGCGTGCCGGACCTGATCCTGCTGGACTGGATGCTGCCCGGCATGAGCGGGATCGAACTCGCGCGGCGGCTGCGCAAGGACGAACTCACGCGCGAGGTGCCGATCATCATGCTGACCGCGCGCGGCGAGGAATCCGACCGCGTCGGCGGGCTCGACGCCGGCGTCGACGACTACGTGGTCAAGCCGTTCTCGACCCGCGAACTGCTGGCGCGGATCCGCGCCGTCATGCGGCGCACCCACGGCGAGGACGGCGAAGGCGTGATCGAGCTCGGCGGGCTGCGCATCGACAGCGCTGCGCACCGCGTGACCTGCGGCGAGCAGGCCGTGCCGATCGGCCCGACCGAATACCGCCTGCTGCACTTCTTCATGACGCATGCCGAACGCGTGTACACGCGCAGCCAGCTGCTCGACCACGTCTGGGGCGGCGGCGTCTACGTCGAGGAACGCACGGTCGACGTGCACATCCGCCGCCTGCGCAAGACGCTCGAGCCATGCGGCCGCGACGGCCTGGTGCAGACCGTGCGCGGCGCCGGCTACCGGTTCTCGACCAGCCCGTGAGCGACGCGCCGCACATCCGCCTTCCAGCGTCTCCCGCGCAGCCGGGGGCGCCATGGCGCGCCGCCTGACCCGCGCCTGGCGCATTTCGGCGGCGCGCTGCGCGCTCGTGCTCGCGCTGGCGCTGGTGGTCGGCGTCGCGCTGCATGCGGTCACCGTCGCGCTGCTGGTAACCGTGCTGCTCGTGCTGGGCTGGGGAGCCTGGCGTCTCGCACGCCTGTCGCGGCTCGTCGCCGCCCGCACCTGGCCACCGCCCGCGCGCGGTGCCGGCGTCTGGGACGCACTGCAGAACCTGCTGCGCCTGCGCCAGCAGCACACCGAAGGCAGGCAGCGACGCATGGTGCACATGTTGCGTGCGTTCCGCGACGCCGCGGCCGCCCTGCCGGATGCGATCGTCGCGCTCGACGCGCGCCAGCGGATCGAATGGTTCAACGGCGCCAGCGCGCGCCTGCTCGGACTGCGCTACCCGCGCGACGTCGGCGCGGCGCTGCCGGACCTCGTGCCCTCGCCGCGCCTCGCCGAGTGGCTGCGCGGCGGCGGCGAGGAGCCGCTGGTCGACCTGCTGCTGTTCGACGAGCAGGTGCGCCTCAACGTGCGGCGGGTCCCGTACGCGGCCGGGCGCGCGATGCTGGTCGCGCGCGACGTCAGCCAGCTGATGCGCCTCGAGCAGGTCAGGCGCGACTTCGTCGCCAACGTCTCGCACGAGCTGCGCACGCCGCTGACCGTGGTGCACGGCTACCTCGACATGATCGAGCCGGAGCAGCTGCCCGGCTACGAGTCGATCCTGTACGAACTGCGCGCGCAGTCGCGGCGCATGACGCGCATCGTCGAGGACCTGCTCGCCCTGTCGAACCTCGAGGCGCGCGACGACCTGCCGCGCGAACGCGTCGCGATGCGCCCACTGGTGGAGGCGCTGCGCCGCGAAGGCGAGGCGCTGAGCCAGGGGCAGCACGCGATCCGTGCCGAGATCGCCGCGCAGGCGGACCTGCTCGGCTCGGCGAAGGAACTGCACAGCGCGTTCTCGAACCTGGTCAGCAATGCGGTGCGCTACACGCCGGCCGGCGGCTCGATCACCCTGCGCTGGCAGCGCGACCCGGGCGGCGGCGCGCGGCTCGCCGTGACCGACACCGGCCACGGCATCCCCGCACAGCACCTGCCGCGGCTGACCGAGCGTTTCTACCGCGTGTCGACCAGCCGCTCGCGCGAGACCGGCGGCACCGGCCTCGGCCTGTCGATCGTCAAGCACGTGCTGCAGTTGCACCAGGCGCACCTCGAGGTCGAGAGCGAGCCCGGCGTCGGCAGCACGTTCTCCTGCGTGTTCGACGCCGCGCGCGTGGTCGACGCCGGGAGCGGGGACCTGCCGTGAGCACGCGCGCACGGCGCCGTTGCCGCGGGCCGCGATCGGGTCCATCCTCTGCGGCGTGCCCGCGTCGCCGCTGGTCTCCACGACCCCGCGGCGGTGTGCACGATATCCATCCACCCGTCGACGAACCATGACCCGCGACCCGGCGCCGGACCTGCGCGATCCCAGCCTCTACCTCAACCGCGAACTGGCGCAGCTCGAGTTCAATTTCCGCGTGCTGGCGCAGGCGCAGGACCCTTCGGTGCCGCTGCTCGAGCGCATGCGCTACCTGTGCATCTCGTGCACGAACCTCGACGAATTCTTCGAAGTCCGTGTCGCCGTGCTGCGCGAGCAGGCTGCGATGAACGAGCGCCTGGTCGGGCCCGACGGCCTGCCGCCGACCGAGGTGCTCGCGCGCATCCGCGAGCGCGCGCTCGCGCTGGTCAAGGCGCAGTACGATTTCTGGAACGAGACGCTGCTGCCGGCGCTGCACGAGGAAGGCATCCGCTTCTCCAAGCGCGACGAATGGAGCCCAAGGCAGCGCAACTGGCTGCACGGCTACTTCCGCAACGAGATCCTCCCGGTGCTGTCGCCGCTCGGGCTGGACCCGGCGCATCCGTTCCCGCGCATCCTCAACAAGAGCCTCAACATCGCCGTCGTCCTCAAGGGGCGCGACGCGTTCGGGCGCGAAGGCCACATGGCGCTGGTGCGCGCGCCACGCTCGCTGCCGCGCCTGATCCGCCTGCCGGCGGAGGTCGCCGAGTGCCCGTACGACTTCGTGTTCCTGTCCAGCGTGCTGCACGAATTCATGGACGAGCTGTTCCCCGGCATGCAGGTGAAAGGGTCGTACCAGTTCCGCGTGACCCGCAACAGCGAGCTGGTCGTCGACGAGGAGGAAGTGCAGAACATCGCCGTCGCGTTGCGCGACGAGCTGAAGGGTCGCGGCTACGCGCGCCCGGTCCGGCTGGAAGTCGCCGACAACTGCCCCAGGGCGATCACCGGAATGCTGATGCAGAACTTCGAGCTGACGGACTCGGAGGTCTATCGCTGCGAGGGACCGGTCAACGTCAGCCGCGTCAACGGCGTCTACGACCAGATCGACCGCGCCGACCTCAAGTTCCCCGCCTTCACGCCGCGGCCGCTGCGCGTCGTCGTCGACGAGGGCAACCTGTTCGACGCGATCCGCGAACGCGACATCCTGCTGCACCACCCGTTCGAATCGTTCGGCGCGGTGATCGAGTTGCTGCGCCAGGCGAGCGTCGATCCCGACGTGCTCGCGATCAAGCAGACGCTGTACCGCGTCGGCAATGATTCGCCGCTGGTCGACCACCTGATCGAGGCCGCGCGCCAGGGCAAGGACGTCACCGTCGTGGTCGAGCTGCGCGCGCGCTTCGACGAGGAGGCGAACCTACGCCTGGCCAACCGGCTGCAGGAGGCCGGCGTGCAGGTCGTCTACGGCGTCGTCGGCTACAAGACGCACGCGAAGATGCTGCTGATCGTGCGGCGCGAACACGGCGTCCTGCGCCGCTATGCGCACCTGTCGACCGGCAACTACCACCAGATCACGTCGCGCATCTACACCGACTTCGGACTGATGACGGCCAATCGCGACATCGGCGAGGACGCGCACCTGCTGTTCCTGCAGCTGTCGGGCCTCGGGCCGATCATCCAGCTGAAGTGCCTGCTGCATTCGCCATTCACGCTGCACGAGGGGCTTATGCAGAAGATCGAGCGCGAGACGGCGCACGCGCTCGCCGGCCGGCCCGCGCGGATCATCGCCAAGATGAATGCGTTGAACGAAGCGCACGTGGTGGAAACGCTGTACCGCGCCTCGCGCGCGGGCGTGCAGGTCGACCTCATCGTGCGTGGCGCATGCGCGCTGCGACCAGGGCTTCCGGGCGTGTCGGAGAACATCCGCGTGCGCTCGATCGTCGGCCGCTTCCTCGAGCACAGCCGCGTCTACTGGTTCCAGAACGACGATTCGCCGGAGGTGTACTGCTCGAGCGCCGACTGGATGGAGCGCAACCTGCTGCGCCGGATCGAGACCTGCTTCCCGATCCGCGACCCCGAACTCGCGCGCCGCGTGTGCGAGGAGTCGCTGGCGAACTACCTCGCCGACAACACGCAGGCCTGGGAACTCGCGGCGGACGGCAGCTACCGGCGCGTCGAGCGCGGCGATTCGCCACCGCACTCGGCGCAGCAGATGCTGCTGGCGAAGTACGCACAATGAACGCGATGCCTCGCCGCGATGCCTGCGGCTGCGCCCGCGTGCGAGAATCGGCGCGGACCGCCGACGAGCGCCAGCCGTGAAGGATGCGCCCTCCCCCGTGTTGCGCGACGGCGAGCTGCTCGCCGCGGTCGATCTCGGCTCGAGCAGTTTCCACCTCGTCGTCGCGCGCTACGAGCACGGCGGGCTGCGCCTGATCGATCGCCTGCGCGACAGCGTGCGCTTGGCGATGGGCCTGCGTGCGGACGGCAGCCTCGATCCGGCCTACCGGGAACGCGCGCTCGCCTGCCTCGCCCGCTTCGGCCAGCGCTTGCGCGCACTGCCGCACGAGCGCGTGCGTGCGGTCGCGACACATACGGTGCGCCGCCTCGCCAACCCTCAGGCGTTCCTGTTGCCGGCGGAAACCGCGCTCGGCCATCCGATCGAAATCGTCAGCGGCCGCGAGGAGGCGCGCCTGATCTACCTCGGCGTCTCGCACGACATGCCGGAGTCGGGACAGCGGCGCCTGGTCGTCGACATCGGCGGCGGCAGCACCGAATTCATCATCGGCCAGGGCTACGACGCGCTCGAGACCGAGAGCGTGCAGGTCGGCTGCGTCGCCAGCACGCTGCACTACTTCGCCGACGGCAAGCTGACGCCCAGGCGCTGGCAGCAGGCGCAGACCGGCATCTCGGTCGAGCTGCAGCAGTTCGCCGCCGACTACCGCGCGCGCGGCTGGGGCGAGGCGATCGGCTCGTCCGGCACGGCCAAGGCGATCGGCAGCGTGGTGCAGGCGAACGGCTGGAGCGACCAGGGCATCACCGCGGCGTCGCTCGCGCGCCTGCGCGATGCCCTGCTCGACGCCGGCGACGTCGGCCGCCTGCGCCTCGCCGGCCTCGCCGAGGATCGCGCGCCGATCATCGCCGGCGGCGTCGCGATCCTCGAAGCGGTGTTCTCGACCTTCGCGCTCGAACAGATGGCCGTGTCCGAATCGGCGATGCGCGAAGGCCTGCTCTACGACATGGTCGGGCGCAGCCTGCACGGCGATCCGCGCGCGGGCAGCGTGGCCACGCTCGCCTCGCGCTACGGTGTCGATCGCGCGCAGGCCGCGCGCGTCCACCATGCGGCGCTGGAGCTGTTCGACCAGGTCGCCGACGCATGGCAGCTCGGCTCGGCCGAACGCGACCTGCTCGGCTGGGCCGCCGACGTGCATGAAATCGGGCTCGCCATCGCGCACAGCCTGCACCATGTGCATGGCGCGTACATCGTCGCGCACTCCGACCTGGCCGGCTTCAGCCGCCAGGGCCAGCAGGCGCTCGCCGCGATCGTGCGCTCGCACCGGCGCAAGCCCGATCTCGCCTCGATCGAAGCCCTGCCGGAACGGCTGCGCACGCCGGTGCGGCGCGCGACCGCCCTGCTGCGCCTCGCGGCGTTGCTGGAGCGCGCACGCACGATCGAGCCACTGCCGCCGCTGCGCCTGTCGGTCGAGGAGCGCACGCTGCGACTGGAGCTGCCACAACGCTGGCTGGAACAGCACCCGCTGACGCGTGCCGACCTGGAACAGGAGCGAGACCACATGAAGCGGCTCGACCTGAAGTTGCAGGTGAAGCCGCTGGAGCGCACCGCGGCGTAGCGTCGCCGCGCCGGGCGGGACGAACGCGATGCAAGGCGTTCCCGGCCGGAGGAGCCGGATGCCGCACCTAAGCTCCGCGCTTTGGCGCCAGTGGCGCCCCTGCAACGAGCCGCACCGGGCCGGCCAGCACGCACCGCGGGGAGACGCAGCGCCCGGCGGCGAGTCACACGGGCACGCGATCGGTACCGCGCGCATGGATTGCACGTCGTCCTCGATGCCCGCGCAACGCCGAGACGCTGCGCAAGCACGCCGGCGCGCTCCTGGAACGCGCCACCCCGGATCTGCCGGCGCAGGGTGTCCCAGGGCGATGCAGTCACGTGCCATGACGCCGGGGGCACGAATCCCTATCATTGACGGCCACGCATCTTCCCGGAGAGTCCGATGATCAAACGACTGCTGCTTGCCCTCGCCCTGCTCGTACCGTCGATCGCGTTGGCGCAGGCGCCCGCCGCGGAGAAGCCCGCCTCGGAGAAGACGGCCAAACCGGCCGCGAAGGCGGCGACGAAGGCGCCCGCGACGGCCAAGGTCGACGGCGTGCAGCCGGCGACCGCGTCGAAGGTGCTGCTGAAGACGAGCATGGGCGACATCACGCTCGAGCTGTATCCGGACAAGGCGCCGAAGTCGGTCGAGAACTTCCTCGGCTACGTCAACAGCGGCTTCTACGACGGCACGGTCTTCCACCGCGTGATTTCCAACTTCATGATCCAGGGCGGCGGTTTCACCGCCGACCTGCGCCAGAAGAAGACGCGCGCGCCGATCGCCAACGAGTCGAAGAACGGCCTCAGCAACCTGCGGGGCACGCTCGCGATGGCGCGCACCGCCGACCCGAACTCGGCCACCGCCCAGTTCTTCATCAACACGGTCGACAACCCGCGCCTCGACTACGCCGGTGACGCCAACCCGGGCTACTGCGTGTTCGGCAAGGTCGTCGCCGGCATGGACGTCGTGGACAAGATCCGCACCGTCCAGACCGGCCCACAGGGGCCGTTCGCGAGCGACGTGCCCGCGATCGCGGTCGTGATCGAGAAGGCCTCGGTCGTCCCCTGAGTGCAGCGCCGGTGGATGCTCGCACCGGCGATCTCGACGATGGCGCCACGCCTCCAGGTTCGGCCGGCCCGCACGATCGGGCCGGCACGCGTGCATCGCCGGACACGTCGGCGCCCGGATGCGCGTCGATGACGACGCTGTTCATCTCCGACCTGCACCTCGACGCCGCGCGGCCGCGGATCACCGCACTGTTCGAGGCGTTCGTGCGCGACGAGGCCACGGGCGCGTCGGCGCTGTACATCCTCGGCGACCTGTTCGAGGCCTGGATCGGCGACGATGCCGTCGACCAGACCGGCGAACGCGTCGCCGAAGCGCTTGCAGGCCTGCATGCGCGCGGCGTGCCGGCGTATTTCATGCACGGCAACCGCGACTTCCTGCTCGGCGACGCGTATGCGCGGCGCGCGTGCCTGACCCTGCTGCCGGACCCCTCCGTCGTCGAAATCGATGGCGAGCGGGTGCTGCTGATGCACGGCGACACGCTCTGCACCGACGACGCGCCGTACCAGGCCTTCCGCGTGCAGTCGCGTTCACCCGCGTGGCAACGCGCCTTCCTCGCCCGCCCGGTCGCAGAGCGCCAGGCGTTCGCGGCGCAGGCGCGCGCGGAAAGCGCGCGTTACACGCGCGCCGTCGGCGACGCGATCACCGACGTCAATGCCGGTGCGGTCGAGGCCGCGTTGCGGCGGCACGGCACGCGGCGGCTGATCCACGGCCACACGCACCGGCCTGCCCGCCACGAACTCGACTGTGACGGCCGCGCCGCCGAGCGCATCGTGCTCGGCGACTGGTACGAACAAGGCAGCGTGCTGCGCCTCGTCCGGCAGGACGCAACCCTGCAAGCCCTGGGTAACGCACTGTAGTCAGTCGCAGCCGCAGGCGGAGGGCAGCCCCGGTTCGGCGCCACCAAAACCGAGAGCGGAATCAAGCGTTCCTGCAGACGAAACCCATCTGCGACCCGCACCGCGCGTAATCACCGCATGGTGGTCGAGGCTTAGTCGACCGTGAGACTCTGCAAGGAAGACCCGCAGGAGCCCCGGCATCGAAGTCCGCCCCCGTGACGATGGATCGTACTGACCGGGCGGGACAGTCACTGCGTAGACCATGTTGCTGCTGGAAGCTCGGCAGATGCCCGCCGGCCGTGTTCCACGTGCCGCGATGCTGCTGGTGTGGAGACAAGCAGGGGCGGCGTCAAAGAGCCCACGCTACCGGTGAAGGCGATCCTGGTGTACAGGGCGTCGCCGGTGGTATCGGTGACGTGGCGCACGAACGGCTCGCCAGGGTTCGCTGCTGCCGCGCCGCGTGGTCGATCGCCCACCGTCGTCACGGGCTGCGCCGAGCGGTCATGTCGGGGGGCCTGGTGGGGCGCGTCGCGAGCGGCCCGATCGCCCCGTCGCGGAGGCGGAACAACGTGACTCGTCGATCGAAGAACCCGGTCTGTCGTTCCTGCACAAAAAACCCACCCGCAGCCGTGCAGGTGGGTCCGTTCCGCGCGCCGGGACGCCTCAGCCGACCGTAAAGCTCTGCAGTGAGACCGGCAGCGGGCCATCCGCCGTCAGCGTGAACGCACCGCAGGAACCCGGGGCATCAAAGTCCGCACCCGTGACGATCAGGTAATACTGGCCCGGTGGAATGTTGGTAACGAGTACTCCGACGCTGCTCGAGGTCTGGCAGATACCCGTATCGCCGGCTGCCGTGTTGCACGCGTTTGGGGCGCTCGTGCGCACGACATACAGGGTCGGCGTGAAGGACCCCGCGTCACCGTCCACGGCAATCTGGGTGTACGGGGCTTCAGCTGTCGTGCTAATGCTCGCGACGTAGGCGGCACCCGGTGCACCAAACGCGCCATCGCAGGCTGAGATCAGCGCAGTTTCCGCACCACAGGTCGTCCCCTGCAGCGGCACGGTGCCTCCAATTCCAGGATGCCACGAGCCATACGGATTGGCACAGGTCTGCGCTCCAACCGAACCACTGAACAGCGCCGCCAGCGCGAGACCGCACATCAGGTTGAGCTTCAGGGTTTCCTCCAGTTGGGTCGACACGACAGGGATTCGGCCCGGAGTGCATCGCGCCCGCGACGAACCGCGGGCCACGCCTGTGATGAATTGTATACCAACAAGCCGGTGCACCTACTTCGCCAGGGTCTTCTGCCTGCCGCTGAGGTCGACCTTCGCCCCGTCGTTCCGCACGTAGCCGATCGCGTACCAGTAGACCTTGCCCGACTCGGCGGAGTTGTCGCGCCACTGGTACTTGCCGGGTCCATTGCGATCGGCCTCGATCAGCTCGTCGTTGAGGCGGAGCAGTGGGCCGTCCTCGGAATCGGCACGCCACACGATGAAGCCGTGGATCTCGCTTTGATTCGCGACGGACCAGCGCAGCAGCGGCCCGGTGCCCGGTGGCGGCGGAAGGTCGGCAACGCCCTGCTTGATCGCCGCAGTGAGATCGACGCTCTGCGCGGGTGCGGGCGATGCGACCGGGCTGGCGGCCCGTCGCTGTTCGGCTTCCTCGTTGAGGTCGTGGATCTTGACGTCTCTGGCAAGCAACAAGCCCTCGAGGCGGACGGGAACGACCACGCGATCCGCGCCGGCGAGCTCGACGAGCATGGTATCGGCGAGGGCTCCCTGCGGCTGCTCGGGCGACACGCGGATGCGCACCTGCCTGCAGGCGTCCCCAGGCGAGGCGCAGCGCTCCACGGAGGTGGAGCCCTTGATCTTGGACAGAGACACCTTGGCCACCTCGAACGCCTTGCCCGAGCGGCTCGTCAGACGAACGAGGATCTCGTTGCGCTCTCCCAGATGCATCAGCCCGAGCAGGAGCGGGTTCGCGTCAGGAATGACGTCGCCGCGAATGTCAGCGTCGAGCGTGACGCTCGCGCGCGGCTGGCGCTTTCCATTGATCTTCAGGATGACCTTTTCGTGCAACAGGCCGAGTGGCGCGCCCTTGCGCACGGCGACGTTGACCATTGACCCGTCCTTGCCGATCGAGACTTCCACATGGTCGGGCTTCGATTCGACGCCGGTAACGCGGAACCCCGGAACCTCGCGGCTGCTCAGGCGGATGGACTTCTCGACTGGCAGGTCCTCGACATTGACGGGGCCGAGATCGACAGACGGATTACCCTCGTCCAGCACGGTCGAGACGAACATGTGCGCGGAGGAGCCACGTAGCCCCAAGGCACCCGGTTCGCTGGTCCTGAAGCGAAAGCTGTGCTTGGTGTTGCCCAGCGCATCGCTGGTCGCGACCCGCGCCCTGAGGTAAGCGGAACCGTTCGCGGGCACCACGACACCGGCGTCGATGACGTCGGCCTTGGCGGAGCTCTCCGCTTCGGAAATGGTGATCGCCTGATCCCCGATGTTCCTCAGCGTGATGACGCAATCGACGTACTCGAACTGCATGCGATCGCCGAGTTCACAGGGGCTAACCACGAGATTCGTTTTCGGCGGCGCCGGCGTCGCCGCCGCGCTGCCCACGCCCAGCGCACCGGCCAGGAACCAACTCAGCAACATAAATGGCTTCCCAAAAAAAAGACCCACCTGCAACGCGTACAGGTGGGTCTACTTCAAGAGGTACCGCAGGGTCGGTGTTTTAGCCGACCGTGAAGCTCTGCAGCGAAACCGGCAGCGTGCCGTTCGCGGTCAGCGTGAACGCACCGCACGAACCCGGGGCATCGAAGTCCGCGCCCGTGACGATCAGGTAGTACTGGCCCGGCGGGATGTTCGCGGCCTGAGCGGCGATGCTGCTCGAGGTCTGGCAGGTGCCCGTGTCGCCACCGGCCGTATCGCAGGCGCCAGCGACGCTGGTGCGCACGACGTACAGCGTCGGGGTGAAGGAACCCGTGTCGCCGCCGACGGCGATCTGGCTGTAGGTGCCTTCAGCCGTCGTCGTGACGCGCGCGACGTAGGCGGCACCCGGCGAACCGAAGCCGCCCTGGCACGCCGAGATCAGCGCCGTCTCCGCACCGCAGGTCGTGCCGGCCAGCACCGGCGAGCCCGACGCATCCGGGTGCCAGGAGTCGTCGGGGCTGCCACACGTCTGGGCACCGACCGAGGCACTGAACAGTGCCGCAAGTGCCGCACCACAAATCAGATTGAACTTCATAGGTGTCACTCCTAGTTCGTGTCGAGTCTTAGTTATCAGTAGCCAATCCACGTCGTACGGCGGGAGTCGAACGCGTCGAGACCCAGGACCTCACCACCGTGCGAGTTGGAGTACGGCGCGGTCGGAGCGGTCAGGCCGAGCTGCGCAGCGGAAACGCCACCCCAGGCAGCGTTGTTCAGGTTTGCCAGTTCACCCGAAGCAGCCGGCTCGCTGGCGCCAGCCGCGTTGACCCAGTATTTGAGGTTGCCGGCCGCACCGGCGCCAACCTGGAGGTTGACTTCGATGTGGTTGATGCCATTGACGAGGTCGGTGCCGAACGTCTGGCCCAGCGGAACCGCACCGCCCCTCTGGGCGATGAACCTGACGCGCTTGGCGCCGCCCGGACCGGCGACGATCGAGACGCGGAGCAGGCGGTTGAAGCCTTCGGCCACCGTGCTCGACGGCGCCTGGAACACGACCACGCTCGTCGCCGCGTCAGCAAAGCTGCTCAGGTTCGAGGTGTCGATGATGAAATGGGCACGGTAGCTCGGCTCGGAGGCCGCATGGTTGTAGCGCACGAACGCGGCCGAGGCCGTGTCGTTCGGAGCGAGGGCGACGTTCAGGCGGCACTCGCTGCCGTCCAGGCCCGGCGAGCCGATCGCAAGCGTCGTCGACGAAGCGTCGGGAAGCTGCGTCGCGGACGTCCATGCGCCACCATCGGCGGTGGTCGGGCCGGCCGGGCAGGCCGCCATCGCGCTGCCGGCGAAACCGCAGAGGCCAACCAGAGCCAGCGAAAGAACCTTCATCTTGGTGTTCATCGAGAAATCTCCCAGAGTGTCTCGGGCGGAGCGACGCTCCCGTCCCCATTGGTTTTCAGTGGTCAACCAAGCCCGATCCGCGCGGACGATAGTGGAAGTCTTAACACCATGTCAACACGAATACGGACGTGGGCCTGGCCGACCAACCAGTTTTCGAGACGGACGCCCCATTCGGGACATCCGGACCCGGCCAGCGGCACATCGCCTCCGGCCCACGCAGCTCAATGACGCACGAGCGGCCCGGAACCGGACACTGCCGTGCCCGCTTTTTGATACGTGATCCGGCACCACATAAGGATCATCCGCGCGTCCGGGCCGGGCGGGCCATGGAAATCAACGGCTTCCGGGCTCCGTCGTTGACCGCATGGGGTCCGTGTGCGCAGAATCCGCGTCCCCTTCGGCCCGCCCGCCCGTGTCCCCCCGTCCCGACTCCAGCGACCCTGCCCGCTACCTGGCCGTCATTCCCGCGCGCGACGAGCGCGCGACGGTCGGCGCCGTGGTCGCCGGCGTGCGCGACGCGGTCGGCTGCCGCGTGCTCGTGGTGGACGACCACAGCCGCGACGACACCGCCGCGGTCGCCCGCGCCGCCGGCGCGGACGCGCTGACGCTTCCGTTCAATCTCGGCGCCTGGGGCGCGACGCAGGCCGGCATCCGCTACGCGCGCCGGCATGGCTTCGCCGGCGTCGTCACGATCGACGCGGACGGGCAGCACGAACCGTCGTCACTGCCGCAGATGTTCGCGGCGCGTGCGCGCACGGGCGCGAACGTCGTCATCGGCACCTGCGTCGAGCGGCTCAGCCCGGCCAAGCGCCTGGCATGGAACTACCTGCGCGCGCTGACGGGGCTGCGGCTCGAGGACTTCACCTCCGGGCTGCGCCTCTACGATGCGCACGCGACCGAGATCCTCGCCGGCCCCGAGGCGAGCCTGCTCGACTACCAGGACGTCGGCGTGCTGATGCTGCTGGCCAAGAACGGCCTGCGCGTGGTCGAGACGCCGGTATCGATGCAGCCGCGTCGCAGCGGCCATTCGCGCGTGTTCGCGTCGTGGCCGGTGGTCGCGCGCTACATGCTGCACACGACGGTGCTCTGCCTGGCGCAGATCGATGCCGGGCGGCGCAGGACCAGGATCAAGGAGGGTGTCGCCGCATGCTGACTTCCGGTGGGCAGATCACGTCGGCGATCCTCGGCGCCGGCCTCGCGGGCGCGATCCTGTTCCTGGTGCGCCGCGACCACCTGCACGGTCCCTACGCGGTGTGGTGGTTCGGCGTCGCCGCGGCGACCTTCGTGCTCGGCGTGTTCCCGGGCGTGGCGGTCTGGCTCGGGCGCCAGACCGGCATCCTCTATGCGCCGGTGCTGCCGATCATCATCGGCCTCTCGCTGGTACTGATCCGCCTGCTCAAGCTCGACATCGACCGCTCGCGCCAGGAACGGCGGATCCGCCGCCTGACGCAGAAGCTCGCGATCATCGAGCAGGAGCTCGTGCGCCTGGGCGGCTCGACCGCTCCCGAGCCGTCGTCCGACGACGACGAAAGCTGAGCCGGTGCGCGCGATGCGCATCCTGCACGTCGGCAAGTACTACGCGCCACAGCGCGGTGGCATCGAACGGCACGTGCAGGCCCTCGCCGAGGCCTGCGTGCGTGCCGGCGACGCCGCCTGCGTCCTCGTGCACCAGGCGCCGGGCACCTGGCGCGGCGCACGCGAGCGCGTCGGCGGCGTCGAGGTGCGCCGCGCAGGCTGCATCGCCGCGCCGGTCTACACCCCACTCAGTCCCGCATTCCCGTTCGAGTTCGCGCGCGCGCTGCGCGAGTTCCGCCCCGACCTGCTGCACCTGCACGTGCCGAACCCGTCGTGCTTCATCGCGCTGGCCTCGCCGGCCGCACGGCGGCTGCCGTGGATCGTGCACTGGCACGCCGACGTGCCGCCCGACGCGCCCGACTGGCGCCTGCGCCTCTTCTATCGCGGCTATCGGCCGTTCGAACGCGCCCTGCTCGCGCACGCACGCACGATCATCGCGACTTCGACCCCCTACGCCACGGCGAGCATCGCCCTCGCACCGTGGCAGGCGAAGACGCGCATCGTGCCGCTCGGCACCGATCCCGCACCGCGCGTCGAAGCGGCTGCCACGCCGTGGCGACGGCACGGCGCGCTGCGCCTGCTCGCGGTCGGACGGCTCGGCCGCTACAAGGGTTTCGACGTGCTCCTCGACGCGTTGCGCCGGCTGCCCGCGGCGGAACTCGTGCTGGTCGGCGACGGCGAGTGCGCGCAGGAACTGCGCGACCGCGCTGCCGGCGTCGGCGTCGCGGATCGCGTCGTGTTCGCCGGCGCGATCGGCGACGACGCGCTGGCCGCCGCCTACGCGGGTGCCGACGTGTTCGTGCTGCCGTCGCTGGACCGTGGCGAGGCGTTCGGGCTGGTCCTGCTCGAAGCCATGCGTGCGCGGCTCGCGGTGGTCGCGAGCGACATTCCGGGCGCCGCCGCGGGCGAGATCGTCGTCGACGGCGAAACAGGCGTGCTGGTCCCGCCGGGTGACGCCACCGCGCTCGCCGCCGCGCTCGCTCGGCTCGAGGATCCGGACCTGCGCCGCCGCCTCGGCGGGAACGGTTTCGTCCGCTGGGCGGAGCGCTACACGCTCGAGCGTTCGGTCGCGGCGACGCGCGCGATCTACCGCGAGGCGCTGGCCTGACGCCCCGCGCCACGCAACAGCGCGGCGGCGAACACGAACACGCAGGGCACGATCTGCAGCACGAGGCGGTTCGCGCTGGTGTAGTCCTGCGCCCATGCGGCCGCCATCGTGAAGAAGAACAGCACGAACAGCACCAGCAGCTGCACCAGCACGAGCAGGCCGAGCATGCGCGCGGCCGGATCGTCGCGCAGTGCGCGCCGGCGCCACAGTACCAGCGCCGGCAAGGCGTACCACAGCAGGTGCCAGTTCGGCAGTGCGAACAGGCTGGCGAGGGTCGCCTCGCCGACCGCGTGCCAGCGGAGCTCGAACGGCGGCATGCCGGGAATCGCGATGCGCCCCCAGGCGAGGCCGACCCAACCCAGCCCGGGCACCGGCATGCTGAAGCCGCCGGTCGCGATGCCGCCGACGAAGGCGAACGCGAGCGCGCCGACGATCGTCAGGCGCCAGCGCAGCGGGATGCGCTCCAGCACCATCACGACCGCGAACAGGGCCAGCCACACCGCGCCTTCGAGCTTGATCGCGGGCAGGCATGCCGCGAGCACGAGCGCGAGCCACCACTGGGCCTGCTCGCGCTGCACCAGCCAGCGGCTCCACGCGAGCGCGGCGAGGCCGAGCGTGACCGCGATCCAGAGGTCGGCGTAACCGGCCAGCGCGACGTGCGCATCGAGCAGCGGCAGCGACACCAGCGCATACACGAGCACCATCGCCGGCAGCGCGCGCACGCCGGAGCCCCGCCAGTAACCGTAGGCGGCCAGCGCGAACGCGGCGAGCGCGCCGCACCAGGCGAGGTCGACCAGCGGTTCGTTCCAGCCGCCCGCGGCGCTCGCGAACCACACTTCGATCCACGCCAGCAGTTCGGGGTAGTTCCAGGTCGCCGTGGTGTGCCCCGGCGCACCGTCGAGCCAGGCGGCGAAGTCGATGAACGGCTCGGCGTGCCCGAGCAGCATCCACGTCTTCGGCTTCACCGCCCACGCGGACCAGGCATCCCACGGGAAGACCGGGCGCAACGACGCCTCCCACGCGAGCAGGCCGAAACGCAGCATGACCAGCGCGAGCAGCAGCCACCAGGCGATGCGCACGGACGACGACGCAGCGGCACTGATGTCGGCACCCCGCGCGCGCGGCACGGTGCGCGCGCGCCACGCCACGAAGGCCCACGCGACGACCGCGATGCCCGCGAGCCATGGCCACGCGCCCGGGAACGCATCGCGCGTGGCCTCGCGCCCGGTCAGCCCCGCGATCGTCGCCGCCACGAACACGCCGACGATCCAGCCGGTGCCCAAGGCCGCCGACGTGGCGCCCTGCCAGGGCGCACGCCCCTGCGCGAGGCGAACGGCGCCGGCGCCCGCGGCGAGCGGCAGCAACCACGCGAGCAGGTAGTCAGGGGCCATGGCGGTAACGGAACGCGACGATGGCGGGGACGGGATCGAACGAGCCTTGCATGATGGCGTCGTCGGCGTCCCACAGGCGCTCGCTGTGGGCGAGGAAACGGCGGAATGCGGGGTTCGCGTACCAGTCGTCGTTTTCGTAGAACACGACGAGGGTGCCGTCCGGCACCGTCAGCGACGGCAGCGGCAGCCAGAACGCCGCCGCGTCGAGCGGCAGCAGGTGCCAGACCAGTCGCAGCAGCGCATAGCCGCTGGACGCATGCACGAGCACGCGCTGCGGTGGCACCCGAGCCTCGGCCAACGCGCGCACGCGTTCGGCCGCCTGCTGGATCTCGCGGTCACCGACCAATGCATTGCGTTCATCGAGGGGCGTGCCCGCGTAGAGCGCGCGCGTAGCCGCGAGGCGCTGCTGCAGGCCGAGCTGCCAGCGCAGGTCGAGCACGAGCCAGGCGAGCGCCGCGCAGGCCAGCAGCGCAGCCGTGGCGCGACGGCCGCGCAACCCGAGCAGCATGACCGCGAGCAGCGCGAGCGCGGCCGTGGCGAGCGCCGCGAACACGACGATCGATCGCGTGCGGGAGTCGCCCTCGCGGCCGAGCGCATGCACCGAGCGCTGGCTCCACGGCCACGCGCCGAACCAGTCGGTCGCGAGCGCGGCGAGGTCGCCACGCCACGAGTCCGACCACAGCGACGCGCGTTCCAGCCGGAAGGGCGCGAAGCCGCGCTCGGGCGGGACCAGTTGCGCGGTGGCGAACTCCGCGAAGCCGATCTCGATCACGCGGCCCTTCCACGACGGCACGGCGCTGAGGTCGAACGTGGTGTCGTCGCCGCCCGGCCACGGCAGCGACACGGTCTGCACGTCGTCGGGCGCGGCGGCGACGCGGAACACGAGTGACAGCTCCAGCGTGCGCGGGAACTCCGCGAAGCGGTAGCGCAACACGGCGAAGTCGTCGGCGTCGATGTCGACCGCGGCGACCTGCAGCGTCGAGTGGTCGTCGGCGGCGGCCTCCACCACGAGCGTCGCGCCGCGCGTACGCCCCTGGCCGAACACTTCCTGGAACGCGGAGCCGGCGAGATTGCGCTGCGTCGCCGGCGACCATGGCGCGCTCCAGCGCACTTCGGCCGCCCACAACAGCAGCGCGAAGGCCGCGGCCGGCGCGGCGAGCACGAACGCGACCACCCTCCAGCGCCGACCCGTCATGCCGCGATGTCGTCCAACCACGCGAGCTCGGCCCGGCTGAAGCCGGCGCGCGTGCGCGCGTCGACGTTGAACGGCCCCCGCAGGCTGCCGCGCATGTGTTCGTCGACGAGCTCGCGGAAGCGCTGCAGCGGCTCGGCATCCTCCCGCTCGCAACACCAACGGAACCAGCGCGTGCCGGCTGCGACGTGCGCGACTTCCTCGGCCAGGATCGTCTCGAGGATCGCCACCGTTGCATCGTCGCCGACCGCGCGCAGGCGCGCGATCATGCCCGGCGTGACGTCGAGGCCGCGCGCCTCCAGCACGCGCGGCACCAGCGCCATGCGCGCGAGGCACGAGCCGGCGGTGCGCACCGCCATGTCCCACAACCCGTCATGCGCGTCGAAGTCGCCGTAGGCGTGGCCGAGCTCGGCCAGGCGCGCGGCGAGCAGCGAGAAATGTCGCGCCTCGTCCTCGGCGACCCGGGCCCAGTCGCGGTAGTAGTCGGGTGGCATGTCGCGGAAGCGGCAGACCGCGTCCCACGCCAGGTTGATCGCGTTGAATTCGATGTGCGCCACGGCGTGGACGAGCGCGGCGCGTCCCTCGGCCGAACCGAGTCCGCGCTGCGCGAGCTGGCGCGGCGACACGAGCGCCGGGCGCGTGGGACGTCCCGGCGCACCGATCGCGGGTGGAGCGCCGGCGCCGCCGGCGTCGAACGACAGCGCGTCCGCGGCGATCGCCGCGGCGACTTCGCGCGTCGAGGCGAGCTTCCCGGCGACGTCCGCGCAGGCGAGGCAACGCGCCGCCGCGTCGAACACGGTCTCCTGTACGCCGCGGCTCATCCGCCCCGCTCCTCCATGCCGTCGCCCGGTCGGGCTGGACCCGGCATTATCCATGACGGACGCAGCGCGGTGCGCGGGCCGGACACGCGGACCGCGCGCACCGTGACGCGCGACGCATCAACCGGCCTGGCGGCGCTGGCTCTTGGCGTCGTCGGAGCGCGCGAACTCCAGGTCTCGCAGGTAGGTCGGCTCGATCCCGGTGACGTACTCGCCGGAGAAGCACGAGGTGTCGAAGTCGGCCAGGTCCTCGTTGCCGTCGCGCACGGCCCAGATCAGGTCGTCGAGGTCCTGGTAGATCAGCCGGTCGGCGCCGAGGATCTTCTCGATCTCGTCGACGCTGCGTCCGTGCGCCACCAGCTCGGCGGTCACCGGCATGTCGATGCCGTAGACGTTCGGGTAGCGCACCGGCGGCGCGGCCGACGCGAGGTAGACCTTCTTCGCCCCCGCCTCGCGCGCCATCTGGATGATCTGCTTGGAGGTGGTGCCGCGCACGATTGAATCGTCGACCAGCAGCACATTCTTGTTGCGGAACTCGAGCCCGATCGGATTGAGCTTGCGCCGCACCGACTTCACGCGCTCGCTCTGTCCCGGCATGATGAAAGTGCGGCCGATGTAGCGATTCTTGACGAACCCCTCGCGCACCGGCACGCCGAGCTTCTGCGCCAGCGGCCCGGCCACCGTGCGCGACGTGTCCGGGATCGGGATGACCGCGTCGATGTCGTGCCCGGGCATCTCGCGCAGGATCTTCTCGCCGAGCTTCTCGCCCATGCGCAGGCGCGCCTTGTAGACGGACACATCCTCGATCATCGAATCGGGGCGCGCGAGGTAGACGTATTCGAAGATGCACGGCGCGTGGCGCGCGGGCTCGGCGCAGCGGCGCGCATGCAGTCCGCCGTCCAGCGTCATCAGCACCGCCTCGCCCGGTGCGATGTCGCGCACGAGGCGGAAGCCGAGGATGTCGAGCGCGACCGACTCGGATGCGACCGCGTATTCCTTGCCGTCCCCGGCGTCGCGCTCGCCGAGCACCAGCGGGCGGATGCCATGCGGGTCGCGGAACGCGAGCACGCCGTAGCCGAGCACCATCGCGACCACCGCGTAGCCGCCCACGCAGCGCGCGTGCACGCCGGCGACCGCCTTGAAGATGTGGTCGGGCGAGAGCGCGCGCCGGTCCTGGATCTGCAGCTCGTGCGCGAGCACGTTCAGCAGCACTTCCGAGTCCGAATCGGTGTTGACGTGGCGGCGATCGTCCTCGAACACCTCGCGCCGCAGCGTGGCGGTGTTGATGAGGTTGCCGTTGTGCGCGAGCGCGATGCCGTACGGCGAGTTCACGTACAGCGGCTGCGCCTCGGCCGATCCTTCCGAACCCGCAGTCGGGTAGCGGCAATGGCCGATGCCGACGCGCCCGCGCAGGCCGAGCATGCTGGCCTGGTCGAACACGTCGCGCACGAGTCCGGAGCCCTTGTGCAGGCGCAGGCGTTCGCCGTCGAGGGTCGCGATGCCGGCAGCATCCTGGCCGCGGTGCTGCAGGACGGTGAGGCCGTCGTAGAGCGCCGACGCGACTTCGGACCGGCCGACGATTCCGATGATTCCGCACATGGTTCGTGACTGCTTCTAGCTGGATTTGGTGGGAGGCTGCGGCGGCGCGGGACTCGCGGCCGGCTGCAGCGGAATGACGCCAGCGGCGGGGCCGAACAGGCCGTCCGCCGTCTGCAGGTAGCGCGCGACCTCGTCCGGAAGCCGCGCCGCCACCCAGTTCGCGCCGCGCTCGAAGCCCGGCAGCAATTGTGACTGATGCCACCATGGATCGCGCGTGAACGGCGTGAATCCAAGCAGCAGCACCACGAACACGACCAGTGCGAGCCCGCGCACGAGGCCGAACACCATGCCGAGCAACCGGTCGCTGCCGGACAGGCCGCTGCCCTCGACGAGCTTGCGCACCAGGTAGGCGACGATCGCGCCGGCCACGAGCACCGCCAGGAAGCTCAGGCCGTAGGCGAGGATCACGCGCGCCGACGGCGTGGATATGCTGGCGGAAAACCGTTCCGCAAGGGCGGGTCCGGCGACCCAGGCGACCCAGAACGCGCAGGCCCACACCGCGAGCGCCAGCACCTCGCCGATGAAACCGCGCCACAGCCCCATCAGCACCGACAGGCCGAGCACGGCGATGATCGCGTAGTCGGCCCAATTCATCGCGGCACGGTACCTCGACGGGCGTGCGGCGGACAGCCGACGCGCCTGCGGCCCCTCGCCGGGCGCGCCTGGCCCGGGATGGCGGGAACGCCGTGGCGTCCCCGGCGCCAGCGGCCGGCCCCCGCCCTGCGATTCCCGACGGCCGCATTCATTGCTGCGTGACGATCAGGCCGTCGAGCTTGAGCTTGTCCTTGATCCCGTTACGCAGTTTCTCCGCCGCCGCGCGGTCCACCTCGGGGCCGGCGCGCACGCGCCAGAGGGTCGTGCCGTTTGCATCGACCTTGTCGACGTAGGCGACGAAGCCGGCGCCCTTGACGCGGTCGCGCAGCTTGTTCGCATCCTCGACGGTCTTCAGTGCGCCGAGCTGCACCGCCCACGCGCCCGCGCGCGTCGGCGCGATCGCGCTGGCGGGTGCGTCCGCCTTCGCATCGTCCGCGAGCGCGAGAATGCTGCCCGGCACGCTCGGATGCTGCTGCCGGATGCGCAGGCGCGCGGCCTCCGCGGTGGCCCGGTCGGCAAACGGCCCGACGCGCACGCGCTGCGCCGGCTTGCCCTGCACCTCGGTCGCTTCGGTCGAGGCGGCATGGCCGCCCTTCTTCAGTGCGGCGACGAGGTCCTGCGCATTCTTCGCATTGGCATAAGTGCCGAGGCTGACGTAATAGCGCCCGGAAGCGGCACGGCCCGGGTCCGGCTTCGCCACGGCCGGCTCCTTCGCCGTCGGCGCAGCCGCCGGCGCGACCACCTTCGCGATCGGCTCGCCCGGCGCCGCAGGCGCGGGCGGCGTCGGCGCAGGCGCGGGGGTGGCGTCGACCGGCGCGGCCGTGGAGGCGTCGACGGTCGCGATCGCATCGGTTTCGGGTGCGGGAGTGACCGGAGGCGTCGATCGCCCCGCATCGACCGGCAGGACGCGGTTCTGGAACTCGCGATCGGGCGCGGGCGGGATCGCGAGATTGGACACCTGCATCTCGTCCGCCTTGCGCGGTGCCGAACCCGACAGGAACATCGGCACGAAGATCACCGCGAGCGCGATCAGCACGGCGGCGCCCAGCAGGCGCTGTTTCAACGACAGATCCATGGCTCGACGACCTGCTCGGGACTGAACGCCGCGATTATACCTTGCGCGGCGTCCCGCCCGGACCGCGTTCGAGTCCGGCGCCGCGCCGCGGAGTCCTGCGTCACGCCGCCGGCTGCGCGTTGCGCCGCGCCGCGTACTCGAGCGCGGGGCCGGCGACGTGGAAGGATCCGAACGCGACGACGCGGTCGCGCCCGCGTGCCGCCGCACAGGCCGCGTCCAGCGCGTCGTGGACCGTGCCGTGCTCGCTGCACGCGGCGGCATCGAGGGATGTTGCCACGCGTGCGCGCAACGCGGCTGCGGCCAATCCGCGCGGCGACTCGTGGTCGAGCGCGGCGAGGTGCCAGCGGTCGAACTCGCCGCGCACCGCGTGCACGATGCCGGCGACGTCCTTGTCGTCGAGCGCGCCGAACACCGCGAGCGTGCGACCGCCGGCCGGCCGCGTGCCCGCGAGCCATTGCGCCAGCACGCGAGCCGCCTGCGGATTGTGCGCGACGTCGACGATGATCGGCGGGTCGCCATGAAAATGCTGCAGCCGTGCAGCGACGCGTGCGCGCGCGACGCCATCGGCGATCGCGCGTGGATCCCAGCCGCCGATGTCGCGCAGCGCGTGCAGTGCGGCGATCGCGCCCGCCGCGTTGGCGAACTGGCTCGGTGCCGCGAGTGCGGGGCGCGGCAGCTCGAGCACGGTCGCGCCGCTGCGCCAGCGCCAGCCCTCGCCCGCGGGCTCGAAGGCGTAGTCGTGGCCCGCGCGCAGCAGCCGCGCGCCGGCCGCGATCGCGCCGTCGACGAGCGATGCCGGCGGATCGGCCTCGGCGATGATCGCCGGCCGCGCGTACCGGAAGATGCCGGCCTTCTCGCGCCCGATGCTCTCGCGGTCGGCGCCGAGCCAGTCCTGGTGGTCGAGGTCGACCGTGGTCACGATCGCGGCGTCGGCATCGACGAGGTTGACCGCATCGAGGCGCCCACCGAGGCCGACTTCGAGGATCGCCGCGTCGAGGCCGGCATGCGCGAACAGCCACAGTGCCGCGAGCGTGCCGAACTCGAAGTAGGTCAGCGTGATGTCGCCGCGCGCCCGTTCGATCCGCTCGAACGCGTCCACCAGCCCGGTGTCCGTGGCGTCCGCGCCGTCGATGCGCACGCGCTCGTTGTAGCGCACCAGGTGCGGCGAGGTGTATGCACCGACGCACCGCCCCGCCGCGGCGAGCATCGCCTCGAGGAACGCGACGGTCGAGCCCTTGCCGTTGGTACCGCCCACGGTCACGACCAGCGGCGCCGGTCGCGGCGAGCCGAGCCGCGCCCACACTTCGGCGACGCGCCCGAGCCCGAGCGCGATCGAACGCGGGTGCACGCGTTGCTGGTAGTCGAGCCAGTCGGCCAGGCTGCGGGACATCGTGGGTGCCGATCGTTCCTTCGGCCGCCGTCGACGGGCGGCAGGCGACGCGCTCAGCGCATCAGGATCCGGCGCGGCTTCCACGGCAACCTTCCGCGCCAGTACTGGATCAGGAAGAAGCCGAACACGAGGCCACCCAGATGCGCGAAATGGGCGACGCCGGCCTGCGTTCCGGTCACGCCGAGCACGAGTTCGAGCAGGCCGTACAGGGTGACGAATACCCTTGCAGGCACCGGTATCGCGAAATAGATCAGGATGCGTGCGTTCGGATACATCATGCCGTAGGCGAGCAGCAGGCCGAACACGCCGCCGGATGCGCCGAGCGTCGGGTAGTACCCCTCCGGCCACAGGTGCATCACCAGCAGCTGGGTCAGCGCCGCGCCGACGACGCAGGTGAAGTAGTAGACCGCGAACGGCCGCGCGCCGAACAGGTCCTCGATCGGGCCGCCGAACATCCACAGTGCCAGCATGTTGAACACGATGTGCTGCACGCTGCCGTGGAGGAAGCCGTAGGTCACCAGCTGCCAGAGCTCGAAGCCGGGCACGTCGGAGTACGGCGACGGTCCGAGCGGCCAGAGCGCGAACGGTACCGTCAGCGGATACGGCGGCGCGGAATCGCCGAGCGCCATCTGCAGCAGGTAGACCAGCGCGTTGGCGATCAGCAGCGCGCGCGTGACGGGTGGGGTGCGGGTCGGCATGGCGCATTGTCGCCTGAGCCGTCCTGCCGGCGCAAAGCACCCGGCCCGCGCGCAGGGCCGCGCTTCGGCGCCCGCGGTGCGTCAGGGCGTCGCGTCGAAACCGTCGACGAAGACGCGGTCGATCACGCGGATCATGCCGCGCATGCCGGTGGTGAGGTCTCCGTGCTGCTCGCAGAAGTAGCCGAACGCGCCAAGCCGGTTGAACCGGACCGAAACCTGCCACGGCGCGTTGCTCGGCGAGGTGTGCAGGCTGCAGTCGAGCGCGCAGACGAAGCTGCCATCGTCCGCACGCACGTTGTGCAGCCCGCCGCCGTTGACGAAGCGGACGATGTCGCCCTGGTGGATCGTGATGTCGGCGGGGGTGAAGGTCATGTCGTCGCTGGCGGTGACGACGTGCACCGCGGCGCCCGCCGGCGCCGCGAGTACGAGCAGGACCACGGCCGCGAGGCCGCGGGCGCCAGGCCGCAGGTGCTCAGCCAAGGAAGCGCAGGTTCGAGGTGGCGAACCGGCCGAGGTTCGGGAACACGTCGGCGAGGTCGCCGGCATCGAGGCCGAACCACGACGCCAGCGTGGCGGCGTACTGGTCGACCGCGATCGTCGGGATGATCTGGCCATAGCCGGTGTCGTCAGGGTTGCTGGACGGATTGCCGTCGTCGTACTGGGTCAGTTTCGGCATCGTGCCGTAAAAGCGCTGGCCGCGCACGGCGCCGCCGACGACGAAGTGGTGCGCGCCCCAGCCGTGGTCGGTGCCGTCGCCGTTGACCGCCAGCGAGCGGCCGAAGTCGGACGCGGTGAATGCGGTGACGCCGTCGTCCACGCCCATCTCGACCGTCGCGGCGTGGAACGCGGCCATCGCCTGCGAGAGTTCGAGCAGGTTCGCGCTCTGGTCGGTCAGCTGGCTGCCGTGGGTGTCGTAGTTGCCGACGGACACGAAGAACACCTGCCGGCTCATGCCGAGCGAGCCGCGCACCTTGATCATCAGGGCGACCGCGGCGAGCTGGTTGCCGAGGTAGGTGTCCGGGAACGGGGTGGCGAGGCGCGTGCCGCTCATCGCGGCGTTGATCAGCGCGGCGTTCGCGATCGCGCGCCCGTTCGCGTCGGCGAACGCGCGCTCGAGCATGTTCGCCTGCACGCTCGCCGCGCGTAGCGCGTCGTAGGCGGCGGCGCGGCCTGGATCCTCGCGCAGCATCCACGAATCGGGGCCGTCGCCGCGGTAGCTCATGCCGGGCACGCTGAAGTCCTCGTCACCGGGCGCGCCCGCGGCGATCGCCGCCGCGTTCCACGAGTCGAGCGCGTACTGGTTGACCACGCTGCCGCGCTGGAAGCGATTGACGCCGGCCAGGGTGATGCTCATCGGCAGCTCGCCGGCGTTCGCCGTCGCGAGCATGTCCGCGATGCGACCACCCCAGCCGTCGGCGTTGGCGTCGTCCGGGCGCGAGGTCTGCCACTGGTTGGTCTGGTCGTCGTGCGAATACAGCTGCGGGGGCGTCGGCACGGTGCCGTTCTGGTACTGCTGCTGGGTGATCGGGTACAGCAGGCTGCCGACGTTCGCGACGATCGCGGCCTTGCCGCCGTTGAACAGCGCGCGCAGCCCGCCGTTGCCGCCGCCCACCTGCCCCATCGCCGGATGCAGGCCGTAGCTGGCGCCGTCACTCGGCGGCCCGCCCGGCAGCCCGCCCGAAGCCGGCAACGGTGAGAGCGAATTCGCCTGCAGCCCCGGTTGCGCCAGCGCGAGCCCCTGTCGCGTCGCCTGGTAGATCGCGTAGTTCGTCGGGTCGTATGGCGCGATCGTGTTGAACGCATCGTTGCCGCCGCCCAGGTACACGCAGACCAGTGCCCTGTAGTCGCCGAAGCCGCGGCGCGTCGCGGCGGTCGCCGCCGATATCAGCCGCAGGTTGCCGAGCGCCGAATACACGCTGGCACCGCCGAGCGCGGCGCAGACGGTCTTGCGGAGGAAGTCACGGCGGTTCACGTGCATGGCGCGATCCTCTGCGCGGCCGCGGAATGGGGCCGGCATGGTACGGGTGTCATTTCTGGACCGAGTATTCGGGCGACGTCAGCACGAGGTACAGCGCTTCCTGCACCCGCGCGAGGCCGAGGTCATCGTAGTCGCCTGCGCGCATCTGGTTCAGGCGCGCGACGAGCACGCCGCGCATGAACGGCGACATCTGCCCGCCCATCAGCAGCAGGCTGTAGCGATCGACGAGCGCGGCCGGATCGGCGAGCGCCAGCGCGGCGTCGGCGCCCTCGTCCATCAGCAGCGTGCCCGGGTCATCCGCGCCCCAGCAGGCGTCGCTGCCCGTGTAGTGGCAGAAGATTTCCCAGAACAGGTCGTTGGCGAGCGCAGTCGCCGTGGTGTCGGTCAGAATCTGGAATTCCGGCGCGACCAGGCCGAGGTTGCGCATTTCGCCCGGCGGCGAAAAATCCGGCTTGAAGAAATTGAATACCGTCGGCGAATACAGCGGCGCCTGGCCGATCTGGTCGCTGATCGGCGGCCAGGTCGCGAGATTGCCGATGCGACCGCCGTAGACCGGATTGCCGGTCGGGGTGCGCGCACGCAGTGCGCGCCAGATCTGCGTGAGTCGCAGCAGCGGCTCGCGCAGCTTGCCGTAGGTCTCGTAGCGGCTCCAATGGCCGGTGCGCGCCTCGGGGTCGAGCAGGATCTGCTTCACGACCGCGCGCAGGTTGCCTCGCACGTGCGCCGGCGAACCATCATCGTTGAACACCTGCGCCACGCGCTGCACGTAGGCCGGCGACGGGTTGCTGGTGACGAGCCGCTCGATGAGGCGCCGCGCCATGAACGGGCCGACGTTCGGATGGTGGAAGATGTTGTCCAGCGCCGCGGCCAGCTCGGCCGACGCGTTGCCCGGCGGCAGCACCCCGTTCGGCAGCGCGACGCCCGGATACACCAACAGTTGCTTGCTCGAGCTGTGGTCGTGCCAGTACTCGACCGGCTCCATCGGGCGCTGCCATGCGAGGTCGTCCGCGTTCGCCGGGCCGCAGTAGAAGAACTGCCACGGGTTGTCCGGGTTGTCGCAGCACAGCGGCACGCCGTCCTGGTACTCGACGCTGCAGCCGATGCTGTTGAAGTCCCAGCCGGTGAACACCGCCGCGAAGCCGCGGATCGTCGCCTGGTCGTAGGTCGGTATGGGCTGGCCGCCCGACAGCCGCGGCGTGCCGTCGATGTTCAGCTGCACCAGGCCGATCGAGAACAGCTGGTTGATCTCGCGCGCGTAGTTCTCGTCGGGATGGATGTTCTGTTCGGCATCGGCCTTCTGGTTCTGGATCGAACTCAGGAACACCCCCATCGCCGGGTGGAGCGTCACGTCCTCGAGCAGGGTGCGATAGTTGCCGAACGCATTCGCTGCGAGCATGTCGTAGTAGCTCGCGAGCGCCCACGGCTGGCCATAGAGCGTGCCATTGCTGTTGGAGACGACGAAGATCTCGCTCAGCGCGAACGCGACGCGCTGGCGCAGCTGGTCGCCCGGCAAGGCGCCGCCGCGGCTGGGATCGGGAGTGCCGAGCGCGTTGATCGCCCAGATCTCGAGTCGCGTGTGGGCCCACTCCGCGACGGTGTTGCAATACTCGTCATCGGGCGGGCAAACCAGCGACTGCACCCAGTCGAGGTAGTGGGCCTGCGTCGCTGCGGGCGCGGCGAACTGCTCGTCGAGCCAGCCCTCGTAGCCGACCAGGCGCAGGTGGGCGATCTCGGCGTCGGTCGCGCCGAAGCTCGCCTGGGCGAGGAAGCGCGACGCGTCGGCGTCGGTGATGGGCCCACTCGCGACCCGCTCGAAGCCGTCACGGAACGACTGGTCGGGAAAGTGGCTCTGCGCGAGCACCTGCGAAGCGGGCAGGCTCGCGGCGGCGAACACCGCGGCGAACCATCGCCTCGCCCGTGGAATGGACATGCCGGCCTCCCCGCGCAGTCGCGCCCCGCCATTGCCGGCGGACTCTAGCGCGCGCCACGAAGCCGCGGCATGACGTGCTCCACAGACTGCTCAGCGCCGAGCCGCGCGGACCGTCGACTGCGCCACGCTTTTCCCGCGTCGCGGGGGCGCGGGTCCCCAGAGCAGGTCGTCGAGCGCCCTGTCCCAGCCGTGGCGCGCGAGCTCGACGCGGCCGCCGCGCACGAGCACGCCTTCGGCGGCGAGGCGACGCACCTGCTCACGGAACTCGCGGCTGCCCGGCGGGAACGCGATGCGGCCGTCCGAGCGCAGCACGCGCTGCCACGGCAGCGTACCCGCGCCGGCCTCGCCGAGCACGCGCCCGACCAGGCGTGCCCGCCCCGGCAGGCCCGCGCGCGCGGCGACCTCGCCGTAGCTGCAGACACAGCCGGCGGGGATCGCGGCGATCACGCGGCGGATCGCTGCGTGGCACTCGTCGGGGCTGGCGCGAACTGACTTCATTCGGCGCGCACGCTAGCATACGGGCCGAATCCGACGGAGGTCCCACGTGCAGAGCTTCGAACAGATCCGGTCCCATGTCGGCAGCAGGCACTCGCTGCGCACGAACGACCCCTACCTCGTGAGCTTCGACCTCGCGCTCGGCGAAGGTCGCCACCAGGGACTCTATCTGGCGGAACTGGAAGACGAGGAAGGCGCCAAGTACCTGCGCGTGTCGACGCCGATCGGCCCGTACACGGGCATGGACGGCACGCGCTGCCTGCGCTTCAACTGGGAGCAGCGCACGGGCTACCTCGCGGTCAGCGACCTCGCCGGTTCGCCCTACCTGCACCTGTGCGAGAACCGTCGCTACGAATCGCTGTCGGCGAGCGAGATCGATCGCCTCATCGCGGAACTCGGCGAGCTCGGCGACCGCATGGAGCGCGCGATCTCGGACGGAGGCGACACGTTCTGAGTCCACCGCCGCGCGCCGCGAGGCGCGCCGTCATGGGCGGTGCGCCGGCGCGGATCAGCCGACCAGGCCGAATGCGCGCGCGCCGCGCACGAGCAGCCAGGCGATTCCGCCGGTCACGGGCAGGGTCAGGATCCAGGCCCACACCATCCGCTCGACGATCGTCCAGCGGATCGCGTTCGCGCGCTTGGCGACGCCGACGCCGAGGATCGCGGAGGAAATGTTGTGCGTGGTCGAGACCGGGATGCCGAAGTGCGATGCGGTCAGGATCACGCCGGCCGACGCCGTCTCCGCCGCGAAGCCGTTGATCGGGTGCAGCTTCACCATCTTGTGGCCGAGCGTCTTGATGATGCGCCAGCCGCCGACCGCGGTGCCGGCCGCCATGACCAGCGCGCACAGCAGCTTGATCCACAGCGCGATTTCGAACTGCTTGCTCGCGTCTTCCTCGATGCGCAGGAAGTGCAGCCACGACGGCACGTGATCGAGCGTTCCGCCGGCGGTCGCGGTCGCCAGCGCGAGCGCGATGATGCCCATCGTCTTCTGCGCATCGTTCATGCCATGCGACAGCCCCATCGTGCCGGCCGAGATCAGCTGCGCCTTGCCGAAGAACGCGTTGGCGAAGCGGGTGCGACCGAGCCGCTGCAGCCAGCCCTTGCGGCTGCCGAGGAACTCGAACAGCGAGAACAGCAGGCCCATCAGCAGGAAGCCGATCACGAAGCCGGCCAGCGGCGACGTCACCATCGGCAGCACCACCTTCGGCAATACGCCGCGCTCGCCCCACCAGTGCGCGCCACCCTCGGCCCAGAGGATCGCGCCCCAGTCGTCGTGCGCGGCGGCGAACGCGGCGCCGCACAGCCCGCCGACGAGGGCGTGCGAGGAGCTCGACGGCAGGCCCCACCACCAGGTGATGAGGTTCCAGATCACCGCGCCGAGCAAGGCGCAGATCAGCACGACCGGCGTCACGCTGACGAGGCTGGTGTCGATCAGCCCGGAGGAGATCGTCTTCGCGACGGCCGTGCCCATCAGTGCGCCGACGAGGTTGGTCGCCGCCGCGAGCAGCACCGCCTGGCCCGGGCTCAGCACCTTGGTCGCGACCACCGTCGCGATCGAATTGGCGGTGTCGTGGAAGCCGTTGATGTATTCGAAGGCCAGCGCGATCAGCACGACCAGCAGGACGAGGGTCAGCTCCATCGTCGGTTCCTTGCCGCGGCCGCTGCCGTCAGGAGTTCTTGAGGACGATCTGGTACACGACGTTGCCGGCATCGCGGCAGCGGTCGATCGCCTTTTCCAGCAGCTCGAACAGGTCCTTCAGCAACAGGATGCGGATCGCGTCGTGGCGACCGCTGTAGAGGTCGCGGTAGAGCTCGATCAGGAGGCGGTCCGCTTCGTTCTCGATCGCCTGCAGGCGGTCGTTCAACGCGGTCATCGCCTCCAGGTTCATGCCCTTGCGCAGCTGCGCGACCATCTGCACGATGACCTCGGCGCCCTTCTCCAGCATGGTGCCGCGCGCGGCGAAGTCGACGTCGCCGAGGCGATGAGCGGCCAGCGAGTAGCGTTCGGCGAACTTCGAGATCGACTTGGTGATCTTGTTCAGCGCCGCCGACAGCGCCTCGATGTCCTCGCGGTCGAGCGCGGTCACGAAGGTGTTGACGAGCTCGCGGCTGATCTGCGCCGAGAGGTCCTTCTCGCGCTTGCGGGCGAGCATGAACTCGTCCAGCGCCGGCGCGCCTTCGCGCGAGGCGAGCATCTTCACCAGCGCGGAGGCGGAATCGCGCGCGGCGACCGCGCTCGCCTCGAGCAGGCCGTAGAACTTGTCGCCCTTGCCGAAGATCGTCTGGAGGGAAAACATGGGAATCCTGTGGTGGCCGCGACGGCGGCGTCCGGGGTTGGCGCGGATCGGCCCTGCGCGGCGGGCGGGACCGGGCGCGTATGGTACAGCACGCGTCCGCCGCGGTGACGCGGCGGGTCCGCGCCCGGGTTGCTACACTGCCGCCATGCCCCGAAGATCCGGTTCGCCCAGGCCCCGCGGCCCGTTCCGTGCCGCTCCCCCAGGATGCTGACCGAACTCCTGCTCGTCGTCGTGCTGGCGTTGTGCAACGGCTTCTTCGCGCTCAGCGAGATGGCGCTGATGACCGCGCGCCACAGCCGCCTGAAACAGCTCGCGCGGACGAGCCGGCGCGCACAGGCCGCGCTCGAGCTCGTGCAACAGCCCGAGGGCTTCCTCGCCACCGTGCAGGTGTTCATCACCCTGTTGCAGATCGGCGCGGGCGCCGTGATCGGTGCCGACGTCGGCCAGCGCATCGCCGGCGCGCTCGACGCCGTCCTTCCGGGCCTGGACCACTACGGCACGGTCGTCGGGGTGTCGCTCAGCGTGACCGGCATCACCTTCCTGAACATGCTGCTCGGCGAGCTGGTGCCCAAGCGCATCGCCCTGGTCGACCCCGAGAAATTCGCCATCGCGGTGGCCTTGCCCATGCGCGCGATGGCGTGGCTGGCGGCGCCGTTCGCGTTCGTGCTGATCGCGCTGACGCGCCTGCTGCTGCGCGTGCTCCGCCTGCCGCGCGCGCGTCGCGGCCAGGTCAGCGAGGAAGAGATCCGCCTGCTGGTCGCCGAAGGCGCCGACCAGGGCGTGATCGATTCCGACGAGCGCGCGATGGTGAACCGAGTGCTGCGCCTCGGCGATCGCAGCGTCGACAGCGTGATGACGCCACGCACGCGGATCGCCTGGCTCGACGCCGCCGCGTCGCTGGAGGACAACCTCGCCGTCATGCGGGACACGCCGTACTCGCGCTATCCCGTCTGCCGCGCGGATCCGCAGGAGGTGCTCGGCGTGCTGGAGGTCAAGCGCGTCATCGGCGGCCTCGCGCAGGGGTGCACGGGCGAGCTGTTCGCAGGGCTGCGCGCGCCACTCTACGTACCGGCGACGGCGCGCGCGCTCGACCTGCTGGAGGAGTTCCGCGACGCCGAGGCGCCGCTCGCGCTCGTGGTCGATGAATACGGCGACATCGAGGGACTGGTCACGCTCAACGACCTGCTCGCCGCGGTCGTCGGCACGCACGCGGCCCCGGCCGCGGCGAGGGAACACCCGATCGTGCGGCGCGAGGACGGCAGCTGGCTGGTCGACGGCAGTCTCGGCATCGACGACCTGCGCGAGCTGCTCGGCCTGGACGAACTGCCGAACGAGGACGAGCACGATTTCCGCACCACGGCCGGCATGGTCATGGCCTATTTCGGCCGCATCCCGCAGCCGGCGGAGCACTTCGACTGGAACGGCTACCGCTTCGAGGTCGTCGACCTGGACGGTGCGCGCATCGACAAGATCCTGGTCGCTCGCGCGGCTGCGCCGACCTGACTCGGCCGCGTGCCGGCGGCGCCGCTCAGGCGTCGCCGCCCGGCCCGCGCCGCGCGAGTCCGGCCATCCGCGTCGCGTCGGCGAGGATGCCGTGCAACACGCGCAGTTCGCGCTCATCCGGTGCCGCGCGCAGGAACACGCGCCGCAGCCGCTGCAGGATGCGCTCGGACGAGCGCCCCTTGTGGAAGTCGATCGCATCGAGCGTGCGCGCGAGGTGGGCGAAGAACTGCTCCATCTGCGCGGCGTCCGCGGGCGCGTCGCGCGCTTCCACGAGACCCGCATCGGCGAGCCCGCCCTCGAGCCAGGCCATGCGCAGCTCCCACGCGACGACCTGCACCGCCTGCGCCAGGTTCAGCGACGAATAGGTCGGATCGGCCGGGATCGAGAGGCCGGCATGGCAATGCTTGATTTCGTCGTTGTCGAGGCCGGACTGCTCGTTGCCGAACAGGATCGCGACCTGCCGGCCTTCGCGCACGAGCGCGAGGATGCGCGCCGCCGCGGCGCGCGGGTCGAGTTCCTCCAGCGTGACGCCGCGCCGCCGCGCGGTCGCACCGAGCACGAAGCGGCAGTCGTGCACGGCGCCGGGCACGTCGGCGTGCACGGCCGCCGCATCGAGCACGTCGCCGGCACCGGCCGCGAGCGCGCGCGCCTCCGGGTGCGGGAACGCGTGCGGGACGACCAGTTCGAGGCGATGGAAGCCCATGGTGCGGATCGCGCGCGCCGCGGAGCCGATGTTGCCGGGGTGCGAGGTGCGCACGAGCACGAAGCGGACGAATTCGGCCGGAAGAGTCACGATGGTGGCCTGGAGGACGAGGCGATTGGAGCCGCGCCGGCGTGCGTAGCCGGATTCCACGGGCACCGGCGGCTGGCGCGCGACGATCGCATAAGTGCCCCCGGTCTGCTACCCTCGCGCGCCTGCGCGGCCCGCCTGCGCATCGTTCTTTCCAACGCCGCCGAGCGGAAAACAATCGAGCCATGCCCAGACCCGCCGTCAACGTGGCGGTGCGCGCCGCGCGCGCCGCCGGCCAGATCATCCTGCGCTACATGAACCGCCTGGACAGCCTCGAGGTCGTCGAAAAGCAGCGGCACGACTACGTGTCCGAAGTCGACCGGCTGGCCGAAGCGGAGATCATCCGCGAGCTCCGGCGCGCATACCCGCGCGATGCGATCCTCGGCGAGGAGTCGGGGCAGATCGGCAACTCGCGCAACGTCTGGAACATCGACCCGCTCGACGGCACGCACAACTACCTGCGCGGCTTCCCGCATTTCTGCGTCTCGATCGCCCTGCTCGAGGCCGGCGAACCGGTCATCGGCGTGGTCTACGATCCGCTGCGCGACGAGCTGTTCACCGCGAGCAAGGGCGACGGGGCCTACCTGAACGACCGTCGCATCCGCGTCGGCCGGCGCGAAGGACTCGCGGGCGCCCTGCTCGTGACCGGACTACCGTACCGGCAGCGTCGCCACCTCGAGCCGCAGCTCGGCATGATCCGGGCGCTGCTCGGAGAAGCCGAGGACATCCGGCGTACCGGTTCGGCCGCGCTCGACCTCGCCTACGTCGCCGCGGGCCGCGTCGACGGGTACTTCGAGATCGGCCTCTACCCGTGGGACATGGCCGCCGGCTGCCTGCTCGTGCGCGAAGCCGGCGGGCGCTACTGCGACTTCACCGGCCGCGACGGCATCCCGCCGACCGGCAACCTCGTCGCCGGCAACGTGCACGTCGCCAACGCGATGGTGAAGGCGATCGCCCCCGAAGTGACCCCGGTCCTCGCACGCTGAACCGCCGTGGGTTGTTGGCCGGGCAAGGCCAGAACCCAGGATCGACACACGAAGGAAGAGCCACTCTTCCTCGGGCTCGGAGGTGCGGGCGGTTTGCGCCCGCACCCTGCCCGCGTCCCTTCGTCCGACGGCACCCATGGATGCCCGCTTCCGCCCCGCACGGGCGACCCCGCCGATGCCGCGCTGGAGAAACCATCGAGCCGCGATCATCGAGGATTGCAAAAGAAAAAGCCCGGCATGGGCCGGGCTTTTTCGTGTTGCTTCGCAGAACCGTTCTTACGGGTTCTCGACCTTCAGCTCGGTGCGGCGGTTGCGCGCACGGCCTTCCTTGGTCGAGTTCGTGTCGATCGGCTGCGTCTCGCCGAAGCCACGGACCGCCGTGATGCGGTCGGCGCTGATGCCGTGCGAGGTCAGGTAGTCCGCGACGATCTGGGCGCGACGCTCGGACAGGCCCTGGTTGTACTCTTCGGTGCCGATCGAGTCGGTGTGGCCGTCGAGTTCGACCTTGATGTCCGGGTAGCGGTTCAGCGCGTCGACGGCCTGGTCGAGGATCGCGACGGACTCGGCCGTCGGGACCTGCAGGGTCGGCTCGATCGCGTGCTCACCCTTCTTCGGACGGTCGAACTTGAAGTTCACGCCGCGCAGGTCGATGACGACCTTCTGCGGGCAGCCGTCCGGGCCGACGATGGTGCCGGCCGGCGTATCCGGGCAGCGGTCGTCGCAGTTGTTGACGCCGTCGTGGTCGTCGTCGAGCGTGTGGCAATCGGCCGGGGCCGGGGTCTCGACCGGCGTCGGCGCCGGCGCCGGAGCGGCGTGGCCGAAGCTGTAGACCAGGCCGACGCTGGCGATGCCGTCGACGTAGCCGGTCTTGTGGCTGATCGTGTAGCCGAGGGCGTCGGACAGTTCGCCGCGCGTGTTGTTGTCGCGGTCGTAGCGAGCCGCGATTTCGCCGCGCAGGGCGAGGTTGTCGGAGAAGTTCCACTGGATGCCGGCGCCGAGGGTGGCCATCGGATCCCAGCCGTTCTCGTTGTAGCCGACGTCGTTCAGCAGGTAGCCCGAGTACGCCGCGTGGCGCAGCATGCCGAGGCCGCCCATGATGTACGGACGCCACTGCGCGCCTTCGTCACCGAAGAACCAGCGCGCGCTCACGCCGAGGCCGACCGACTCCCACTCGTGGCCCCTGCGCCAGGAATTGCTCTCGAACGAGGCGTTGTTGATCGAGTATTCGAAGTCGACCGCCAGGTTCGGGTTCACCCACACGCCGACGCCGATGCCACCCCAGACCGAGGTGTCGGTCTGACGGTCGCTGTCGGAGAAGTTCGCGCCGATGCGCGGAGCGATGTACCAGTTGCCGAAATCCTGCGCGTGGACGGCAGCGCTGCCGCCGACGAGCGCCAGGGCGATGAGCGCACTAAGGGCATTACGTTTCATTGAGGACTCCTCTCTCTCGTTTTGGTTCTAACGCGTGCCCGCCCAAGTCCGCAGGACGCTTCACAACACATTTACCTTTCCTAGTCTACGCGAAAACGCGGACCAGGAAACGTTGACTTAACACTGTGAGGTGGGCCGGGTGCAGTCGGCGCAGTTTAACGGCATGTTCCCGGCCGAGCCAATGCCATTGTGAAGATGGCGTTAAGGTTCGTGTCAGGTTCAGCTGGCTGGCGCCGGCTGCGGGACACGCACCCAGCCCTCCATCAGCACCCGGGCACTGCGGCTCATGGTCGCCCGGGTCGCGACCCACCGGCCGCCGCGCTGTTCGACCGAGGCGCCGACGCGCAGCGTTCCCGAGGGATGCCCGAAGCGGACCTGCTCCCGGGTCCCGCCCCCGGCAGCCACGTTGACGACCGTACCGGGCACGGCGGCCGCGGTCGCGAGCGCGACCGAGGCCGTCCCCATCATCGCGTGGTGCAGCTTGCCCATCGAGATCGCGCGGGCGAGCAGGTCGACCTCTGCCGCGCGGACCGGCTTGCCGCTGGAGGCGACGTAGTCCTTCGGCGCCGCGACATAGGCGACCTTCGGCGTCAGCGGCCTGGCCGCGGCCTGCGCGGCGTCGCCCGCCAGGCCCATGCGGATCGCGGCCGCGACACGAATCGCCTCGAGCTTCGCCAGCGCGGCGCGGTCCTCGTTGATCGCAGGCTGAAGCTCGGTTCCGTCGTAGCCGAGCGCGGCGGCCTCGACGAACACCATCGGCACGCCGGCATTGATCAGCGTGGCCGGGAACGTGCCGAACCCGGGCACCTCGAGTGCGTCGAGCGGATGGCCGGTCGGGAACATCGCGCCGCGGTCCTCGCCTTCCTCGGCCGGGTCGACGAACTCGAGCGCGATCTCGGCCGCCGGGAAGGTCACGCCGTCGAGCTCGAAATCGCCGGTTTCCTGCACCTCGCCACCCGCCACCGGCACGTGCGCCAGGATCGTCTTGCCGATGTTCGCCTGCCAGATGCGCACGGTGCAGAGGCCGTCGCGCGGAACGCGCGCGGGATCGACCAGGCCCTGCGCGATCGCGAACGGGCCGACGGCGGAGGACAGGTTGCCGCAGTTGCCGCTCCAGTCGATGAAGTCGCCGTCGATCGGCACCTGGCCGTAGAGGTAGTCGACGTCGTGTCCGGGCACGCTCGCCTTCGAGAGGATCACGACCTTGCTCGTGCTCGAGGTCGCCCCGCCCATGCCGTCGGTCTGCTTGCCGTACGGATCGGGCGAACCGATCACGCGCAGCAGCAGCGCGTCGCGCGCGCGCCCGGGCACCTGGGCCGGCGCTGGCAGGTCCTGCAGGCGGAAGAAGACGCCCTTCGAGGTACCGCCGCGCATGTAGGTCGCGGGGATGCGGAGTTGTGGTGCATGGGACATGGAAGCGTTCCGGTCTGTGTTGTCGATCGGTGATCGGTCATGCGTCGCCGAGGCGCGGCTGCAGTCAGGTCTCCGGTTCCTCGTCGAGCGCCCCGGCGACGCGCTGGCAGGCCGCCATCGTCTCGAGCACCGGGCGCCCTTGGACATCGACGCGGCCCTCGCACTCGGACCGCATGCGCCGCCCGTGGGACTTCCCGGATCCGGCCAACGCGCCTGATTTCGTCATCCCCCGGCTCCGTGGCCTTCCGTCCTTCGGCCGCCTTCATGCGGCCCTGGACGAAGCGAGGAAATCCTGCGCGAAGCGCTGCAGCACGCCGCCGGCCTCGTAGATCGAGACCTCCTCGTCGGAGTCGAGACGGCAGGTGACCGGCACCTCGACCGTTTCGCCGGCGCGGCGGTGGATGCGCAGGGTGAGCGTCGCGCGCGGCGTGCGCTCGCCGACGACGTCGAAGGTCTCGGTGCCGTCGATCGCGTAGGTGTTGCGGGTCTCGCCCGGGCGGAACTCGAGCGGCAGCACGCCCATGCCGATCAGGTTCGTGCGATGGATGCGCTCGAAGCCTTCGGCGACGATCGCCTCGACACCGGCAAGGCGCACGCCCTTCGCGGCCCAGTCGCGCGAGCTGCCCTGGCCGTAGTCGGCCCCTGCGACGATGATCAGCGGCTGGCGGCGCTGCATGTAGGTCTCGATCGCCTCCCACATGCGCATGACCTCGCCCTCGGGTTCGACGCGCGCGAGCGAGCCCTGCCGCACGCTGCCGTCCGCGTTGCGCACCATCTCGTTCAGCAGTTTCGGGTTCGCGAACGTCGCACGCTGCGCGGTCAGGTGGTCGCCGCGGTGTGTCGCGTAGGAGTTGAAGTCCTCCTCGGGCAGGCCCATGCGCGCGAGGTATTCGCCGGCGGCGCTGTCCGGCAGGATCGCGTTCGACGGCGACAGGTGATCGGTCGTGATGTTGTCGCCGAGCACCGCGAGCGGGCGCAGGCCGCGCAGCGTGCGCTCGCCGGCGAGCGCGCCCTCCCAGTACGGCGGGCGGCGGATGTAGGTGCTGCGCGGGCGCCAGTCGTACAGCGGCGCTGCGTGGCGGCCGTCGTCGACCGCGATGCGGAACATCGGCTCGTAGACCTTGCGGAACTGCTCCGGCTTCACCGCCTGCTTCACGATTGCGTCGATCTCGGCGTCGTCCGGCCAGATGTCGGCGAGCCGCACCGGCTTGCCGTCGGCGTCGAAGCCGAGCACGTCCTTCTCGATGTCGAAGCGGATCGTGCCGGCGATCGCATACGCGATCACCAGCGGCGGCGAGGCGAGGAACGCCTGCTTCGCGTACGGATGGATGCGGCCGTCGAAGTTGCGGTTGCCGGACAGCACGGCGGTCGCGTACAGGTCGCGCTCGACGATCTCGCGCTGGATCGCCGGGTCGAGCGCGCCGCTCATGCCATTGCAGGTGGTGCAGGCGAACGCGACGATGCCGAAGCCGAGCTTCTCGAGCTCGGGCAACAGTCCCGCTTCCTCCAGGTACAGCTGCACCGCACGCGAGCCCGGCGCGAGCGAGGTCTTCACCCACGGCTTGCGCAGGAGCCCCTTCGCGTTCGCGTTGCGCGCGAGCAGCCCGGCCGCGATGACGTTGCGCGGGTTGGAGGTGTTCGTGCAACTCGTGATCGCGGCGATGACGACCGCGCCGTCCGGCATCAGCCCGCCCGCCTCCGCTTGGCGCCCAGCGGCCAGCGCCGCTTCGTCGGCGATGCCGCGCGCGGCCAGTTCGGCGACCGGCAGGCGGCGGTGCGGGTTCGACGGGCCCGCCATGTTGCGCACGACCGCCGAGAGGTCGAAATGCAGCGTGCGCTCGTAGTGCGCCGCGGCGAGCGAATCGGCCCAAAGCCCGGCGGTCTTCGCGTAGGTTTCGACGAGCCGCACCTGGTCGTCGCTGCGGCCGGTCAGGCGCAGGTAGTCGAGCGTGTTGTCGTCGATGAAGAACATGGCCGCGGTCGCGCCGTACTCCGGCGCCATGTTCGAGATCGTCGCGCGGTCACCGATGGTCAGCGCCGCCGCGCCTTCGCCGCGGAACTCGAGGTAGGCGCCGACGACGCGCTCGCGACGCAGGAACTCGGTGAGCGCGAGCACCACGTCGGTCGCGGTGATGCCCGCCTGCGGGCGGCCGCAAAGCTCGACCGCGGTGATCTCGGGCAAGCGCATCCACGACGCGCGGCCGAGCATGACGTTCTCGGCTTCGAGCCCGCCGACGCCGATCGCGATCACGCCGAGGGCATCGACGTGCGGCGTGTGGCTGTCGGTGCCGACGCAGGTGTCGGGAAACGCGACGCCGTCGGCGACGCAGACGACCGGCGACATCTTCTCCAGGTTGATCTGGTGCATGATGCCGTTGCCGGGCGGGATGACGTCGACGTTCCGGAACGCCTTCTTGGTCCAGTCGATGAAGTGGAAGCGATCCTCGTTGCGCCGGTCCTCGATTGCGCGGTTCTTCGCGAACGCATCCGGGTCGTAGCCGCCGCACTCGACCGCCAGCGAGTGGTCGACGATCAGCTGCACCGGCACGACTGGGTTGACCTTGGCCGGATCGCCGCCCTGCGCGGCGATCGCGTCGCGCAGGCCGGCGAGGTCGACCAGCGCCGTCTGGCCGAGGATGTCATGGCAGACCACGCGCGCCGGGAACCACGGGAAATCGAGGTCGCGGCGGCGTCCGACCAGCTGGCCGAGGTAGGCGTCGAGCTTTGCCGGTTCGGCGCGCCGGACGAGGTTCTCCGCATGCACGCGCGCGGTGTACGGCAGCGTGTCCCAGGCGCCGGGCTCGATCGCCTCGACGGCGGCGCGCGCGTCGAAATAGTCGAGCGACGTGCCCGGCAGCGGTTTGCGGTATCGGGTATTCATGGCGATGTCGTGGCTGGCGATCGGTGGAAGGCGCGCAGGGTCCGCGTGGACCGGCGGCGCGCGCGGCGCGTGGCCATGCGCACCGGCTTCCGGGAACGCCTATTGTGCCAGACGGCGCGCGCGCATCGCGTGCGCGGCGCGTGCGCATCGCCTGCGCACGCGGCCTGGCGCCTGGGGCCGCGGCGAACGGCCTCGCTTTCACGGCGGCTCGGCGAACGCCTCGCCGAGGAAATCGACGAATGCGCGTGCGCGCAACGGTACCCGTCCACGCTGTGGCATCACCGTGGTCCTCCTCGGCCTTCGGCGCCTGGCTCGGCGGACTCGTCGTCGACCATGGGCCCGGGCTCGCGGCGCCCGGCCCGACCGCCGCGATCGTCCCCCTGGACGGCAACGGCGTGGCCCTGATCGCGCACGGGCGCGAACGGCACTGAGGCGGGGCGCCGTGCGGACGCCCGCGCGGCGCCTTGCGACGCTCGGCGCCCGGGTGCTTGTCGACGGCAGGCATTCCGTGCATCTTCATGCGGCCGTTTGAATCGATCGGGCCTGTCGTGCGCTATCCGAACCTGCTCTCACCGCTCGACCTCGGCTTCACGATCCTGCCGAACCGCGTGCTCATGGGCTCGATGCACACCGGCCTCGAGGACCACGCGCGCGACTTCGACAAGCTCGCCGCCTACTTCGCCGAGCGCGCCCGCGGCGGCGTCGGCCTGATGGTGACCGGCGGCTTCGCGCCGAACGTGCGCGGCTGGCTGACGCCGTTCGGCAGCCGGCTGTCGATGCCGTGGCAGGTGCGCCCTCATCGCCGCATCACGCAGGCCGTGCACGCCGAGGGCAGTCGCATCTGCCTGCAGATCCTGCACGCCGGCCGTTACGCCTATCACCCGCTTTCGGTCGCGCCCTCGGCGCTGAAGTCGCCGATTACGCCGTTCACGCCGCGAGCGCTGTCGGCACGTGGCGTCGAACGCACGATCGCGGATTTCGTGAACTGCGCGCGCAAGGCGCAGGACGCCGGCTACGACGGCGTCGAGGTCATGGGTTCGGAGGGTTACCTCATCAACCAGTTCCTCGCCGAGCGCACGAACCGCCGCGAGGACGAATGGGGCGGCAGCGTCGAGCGGCGGCAGCGCTTCCCGGTCGAAATCGTGCGCCGGATGCGCGAGGCAGTCGGACGCGAGTTCATCATCATCTACCGACTGTCGATGCTCGACCTGGTGGAGCGCGGCCAGGCCTGGGACGAGATCGTCGCGCTCGCCAAGAAGGTCGAAGCGGCCGGCGCGACGATGATCAACACCGGCATCGGCTGGCACGAGGCGCGCGTACCGACCATCGTGACCAGCGTGCCGCGCGCCGGCTTCGCCTGGGTCACCCGGCGGATGAAGGCGGAGGTGCGCATCCCGCTGGTCACGACCAACCGCATCAACATGCCCGAGGTCGCCGAACGCCTGCTCGCGGACGGCGCCGCCGACATGGTGTCGATGGCGCGGCCGCTGCTCGCCGATCCCGAGTGGGTGCGCAAGGCGCGCGAGGATCGCAGCGCCGACATCAACACCTGCATCGCCTGCAACCAGGCCTGCCTCGACCACGTGTTCGAGAACCGGCGCGCGAGCTGCCTGGTCAACCCGCGCGCATGCCACGAAACGGAGCTCGTCGTCGCGCCTGCGGTCGCGAAGAAGCGCATCGCGGTCGTCGGCGCGGGACCGGCCGGCCTCGCGTGTGCGACCACGCTCGCCCAACGCGGCCACGCCGTGGTGCTGTTCGAGCAGTCGGTCGCGATCGGCGGCCAGTTCAACATGGCGCGGCGCATCCCCGGGAAGGAGGAATTCGCCGAGACCTTGCGGTACTTCGGTCGGCGCCTCGAGCAGGCCGGCGTCGAGCTGCGGCTGGCGACGCGTGCGACCGCGGACGCCCTGCGCGGCTTCGACGACATCGTGCTGGCCACCGGCGTGACGCCGCGCGCGGTGTCGATCCCGGGGAGCGACCACCCGAAGGTCGTGAGCTACGTCGACGTGCTGCTGCACGGCGCGCCGGTCGGTGAGCGCGTCGCCATCATCGGCGCCGGCGGCATCGGCTTCGACGTGGCCGAGTTCCTGGTCGAACCGGCGCCGTCGCCGAGCACGGACGTCGCACGCTGGGCGCGCGAATGGGGCGTCGACACCAGCCTCGCCGCGCGCGCGGGCCTCGTGCGGCCGGCGCCGGAGCGGCCCGCGCGGGAAGTCTGGCTGCTGCAGCGCTCGCCGGCCAAGCCGGGCAAGCGACTCAACAAGACGACCGGCTGGGTGCATCGCGCGACGCTCGCCGCGAAGGGCGTCGCGATGCTCGGCGGCGTCGCCTACGAGCGCGTCGACGATGACGGCTTGCACGTCCGCGTCGGCGACGAAGCGCGCCTGCTGCCGGCCGACACGATCGTCGTCTGCGCCGGCCAGGAACCGAACCGCGCACTGCACGCCGAGCTCGCCGGCGTCGCGCGCGTGCACCTGATCGGCGGTGCCGACGTCGCCGCCGAGCTCGACGCGAAACGCGCGATCGACCAGGGCACGCGGCTCGCCGCGACGCTCTGAGCGGGCGCCGCGCCCCGTTCCGCTGCCGTTCGGCCGCGAGCGCGCAGGCTGCGCCGCTTCGCCGCGTTGATTCGCGCGTGGTGCCCCGCCAGCATGGCGGTCCCGCAATGGAGGTTCCGATGAAGCTCTACTACTCGCCTGGCGCATGCTCGCTGGCCGACCACATCGTGCTCGAATGGATCGGCAAGCCGTATGAAGCCGAACGCGTCTCGCGCGAACAGCGCGCCGGTGCGGAGTACCGCAGGATCAATCCGGCCGGCGCGGTACCGGCGCTCGAACAGGACGGCTGGGTGCTGACGCAGAACGCGGCGATCCTCAACTACCTCGCGGACAGCTACCCCGAGGCGGGGCTCGGCGGCGACGGCACGCCGAAGGGGCGCGCGGAAGTGAACCGCTGGCTCGCCTTCATCAATTCCGACGTGCACCCGACCTTCAAGCCGCTGTTCGGCGCGACCGGTTACCTCGAGGATCCGGCCGCGATCGAAAGGACGAAGGCGCATGCGCGCGCGACGTTGCGCACCCTGTTCGAACGCGTCGATGCGCAGCTGGCGACGCGTGACTGGATCGCCGGCACGCGCTCGATCGCCGACCCATACCTGCTGGTCACCCTGCGCTGGGCGCGGAAGGTCGACGTCGACCTGTCGGGACTGGACAACCTCGCCCGCTTCCAGGCACGCATCGAGGCCGACCCCGCGGTGCAGAAGGTGCTGCGCGAAGAAAGCGCTTGAGCGCGCGGCGGTCGTGCTCAGCCGAGCGAGCTGCGCACGATCCGCTCCCACTCCTTCGCGAACTCGGGATTGCGCGCCTTGCCGATCGCCGTGCTGACGTCCGGCAGCAGGGCGAGCAGTTCCTCCACGGTCGAACAGCGCTCGATCTTCAGCTGGGTCATGAAGCCGCGCAGGCCGAGGTACTCGCGCACGCCTTCGGACATCAGGCCGCTCAGCGTCATGAAGCGCAACGCGAGGTCGGACGGCCTCGTGTCCGACGCGGGCCCCGCATCCTCCGGCGCCGACGGCTCGTTCGCCGCCGTGATCAGCCCGAGCTGCAGCAGGGTGTCGATCGCGTCCGCCGGTGCATGCAGTGTCGTCGCCACGTGGCGCAGCTGGCTGGTGTCGCGTTGTCCGTCGACGAGCAGGAGCAGCGAGCGCAAGGGCGGCGCCAGCTTGTGCTGCCGCGTGCCGATTTCGGCCCTTCCCTGTTCGGTCTTGCGGTAGACGGTCGTGCTCGACATCGTGTGGCTCCCCCGGGCGGTTCGAGTATGGGCGCGGGCGCGCGCGCGTCAACCACGCAAGCCGGGGGCGGGCCGCCGGGGCGGCCCTGCCGTGGCTGCGCGTTCGACCCGGCGAACGACGCGGATTGTCAGATTCGGGCAGTCAGCCGGCGAGCGCGAGGCGCACGTCCCTTTCCCACTGCCGCGCGCAGTCGAAACCGCGCGCTCGTGCGACCGCCTCGCCGACGTCGGGCAGCAACGCCTCGAGTTCGGCGACGTCAGTGCATCGCTCGATCCGCCTCTGCATGAGGAAACCGAGCAGGCCGAAGTGTTCCTGCACCGCCTGCGCCATCAATCCGGCCGCGGTGCGGATGCGCGGCGCCAGCGGGCCGGCAGCCGGCGAAGGCGCCCCCGCGGCGACGGCGATCAGGCCCATGGAGGCGAGGGTCTGCAGCGCATCGGCCGGTGCATGGATCTCGCTCGCAAGCGCGCGCAGGTCGCCCGCGTCGCGCCGCCCGTCGACCAGCAGCAGCACCGAACGCAGCGCCGGCGAGAGCTTGCGCGCGCGGGTTTCGATTTCCGCACGGCCGGCGGCCGTCTTGCAGAACAGGGCATCGTCGTGCACGAAACGCGCGTGGACCGCCATCGCCATCCCCCCCCTGGAACCGAGCCTGAGGGGGCAAATGCAAACGCGATGCCAACCGACGCCGGCCCCGATCGGGGATTCCCGGGGCCGGCACGGCCCTGCGGCAGCCCGGCGCCGGCGAGCGGCGACCGCCCGCCCCGACCTCAGGACCGGCTGTCGAGGGGCACGAAAGCGAGGTCCTCGGGGCCGGTGTAGTTCGCGCTGGGGCGGATGATCTTGCCGTCGATGCGCTGCTCGATCACGTGCGCCGACCAGCCCGAGGTGCGCGCGATGACGAACAGCGGCGTGAACATCGCGGTCGGCACGCCCATCATGTGGTAGCTGACGGCGCTGAACCAGTCGAGGTTCGGGAACATCTTCTTGATGTCCCACATCACCGACTCGAGGCGCTCGGCGATGTCGAACATGCGCAGGTCCTGCTGCTCGGCGGAGAGCGTGCGCGCGACTTCCTTGATGACCTTGTTGCGCGGGTCGCCGACGGTGTAGACCGGATGGCCGAAGCCGATGACGACTTCCTTGCGCTCCACGCGCGCGCGGATGTCCGCCTCGGCCTCGTCCGGCGTGTCGTAACGCTTCTGCACCTCGAACGCGACCTCGTTCGCGCCGCCGTGCTTGGGACCGCGCAGCGCGCCGATCGCGCCGGCGATCGCCGAGTAGATGTCGCTGCCGGTGCCCGCGATCACGCGCGCAGTGAAGGTGGACGCGTTGAACTCGTGTTCGGCGTAGAGGATCAGCGAGGTATGCATCGCGCGCACCCACGACTCGCGCGGCTTCTCGCCGTGCAGCAGGTGCAGGAAGTGCCCGCCGATCGAGTCGTCGTCGGTCTCGACGTCGATGCGCTTGCCGTTCACGGCGTAGTGGTGCCAGTACAGCAGGATGCTGCCGAGCGACGCCATCAGGCGGTCGGCGATGTCGCGCGCCCCGGGATGGTTGTGGTCGTCCTTCTCGGGCAATGCGCAGCCGAGCGCCGAGACGCCGGTGCGCATCACGTCCATCGGGTGCGCCGAGGCCGGCAGCTGCTCGAGCAACGCCTTCACGGAGGCGGGGATCCCGCGCAGGGACTTCAGCTTGGCCTTGTAGCCGGCGAGCTCGGCGCGGTTCGGCAGCTTGCCGTGCACGAGCAGGTAGGCGATCTCCTCGAACTCGCAGCTGGTCGCGACATCGAGGATGTCGTAGCCGCGGTAGTGCAGGTCGTTGCCGCTGCGGCCGACGGTGCACAGCGCGGTGTTGCCGGCGGCGACGCCGGACAGCGCTACGGATTTCTTCGGCTTGAACGTCGGGGCGGTATCGGTCATCGGTGGGCTCGTCGTCGTGGCTGTGCCGGATCGGCTGGATCGGTGGTCGCGGCCAGCGCCGGCCGCATGGGTCTTGCGTGGCCCCCGGGGCCGGTGGGGCGGAATCGCCCCTACCCGCCCGCGCGGTCGCCCGCGAACAGTTCGTCGAGCTTCTGCTCGTAGGCGTGGTAGCCGAGGAAGTCGTACAGCTCGGCGCGCGTCTGCATCGTCGGCACCGCCGCCTTCTGCGTGCCGTCGCGGCGGACCGTCTCGTAGAAGTTCAGCGCGGCCTTGTTCATCGCGCGATAGGCGCCGCAGCAGTACAGCGCGATGTCGACCTCGGCATCGCGCAGTTCCGCGGTGGTGAACAGCGGCGTCGAGCCGAACTCGGTGAGGTTGGCGAGGATCGGCACCTTCACCGCGCGCTTGAAGCGGCGGTAGTCGTCGAGCGACTTCATCGCCTCGGGGAAGATCATGTCGGCGCCCGCTTCGACGTAGGCGACCGCGCGCTCGATCGCCGCCTCGATGCCCTCGGCCGCGGCCGCGTCGGTGCGTGCCATGATCACGAAGCCGGGGTCCGTCCGCGCGTCGACGGCCGCCTTCACGCGGTCGACCATCTCGGCGCACGAAACGACCTCCTTGCCTGGACGATGGCCGCAGCGCTTCTGTCCGACCTGGTCCTCGATGTGCACCGCGGCGACGCCGACCCGGATGAACGATCGGATCGTGCGCGCGATGTTGAACGCTCCGCCCCAGCCGGTGTCGATGTCGACCAGCAGCGGCATGCCGGTCGCATCGACGATGCGCCGCGCGTCCGCGAGCACGTCTTCCATCGTGCTGATGCCGAGGTCGGGGATGCCGAGCGAGTTCGCCGCCACGCCGCCACCCGAGAGGTAGAGCGCACGGTAGCCGACGCGCCTCGCCATCAGGCCGGCGTAGGCGGTGATCGCGCCGACGACCTGCAGCGGGCGTTCTTCGGTGACGGCGGCGCGGAACGCCGCGCCGGCGGACGGACTGCTCATGCGAGGCTCCGGTCGGATCGGGAGCCCGGTATTTTAACCCAGCGCGGCCGTCTTCACGGCGCCATTCGCGCCAGCTCGGCCGGCGCCGGCAACCACTGCTCCAGCGGCGCCGGCCGGCCGAGCAGGTAACCCTGCCCGAACTCGCAGCCCATGCGCAGCAGCGCGCTGCGCTGCGCCTGCGTCTCGATGCCTTCGGCGATGACCTGGATGCCGAGCGCGCGCGCCAGCGCGAGGATCGCGCCGACCACGGTGGTCGTCGCCGGCATGCCCTCGTCGAGCGCATGGACGAAGGAGCGGTCGATCTTCAGCATGCGCAGCGGTAGCGAATGCAGGTAGCTCAGCGACGAATAGCCGGTGCCGAAGTCGTCGAGCGCCGCGCCGATGCCGAGCCCGCGCAGGCGTTCCAGCGTGGCACGCACACGCTCGGGATCGTCGAGCAGCGAACCCTCGGTCACCTCGATCACGAGGTGGGTCGGGTCGAAGCCGGTCCTTTCCAGCAGCCGCACCAGCCGGCGGTCGAAGTCGGCATGCTGCAGGTGCAGGGCCGAGACGTTGATGGTCAGGAACGGCGCCGCCTGTGGCAGCCGGCGGATCGCGCCGCAGGCCGCTTCGAACACGCGCCAGTCGATCGCCTCGATCTGCCCGCTGTCCTGCGCCACGCGCAGGAAGCTCGCCGGGGCGAGTACGCCCTCGCGTGGATGGTTCCAGCGCACCAGCGCCTCGTAGCCGACGATCTCGCCGTCGGAGAGGCGGCAGAACGGCTGGAAGTACGGCTCGAACTCGCCGTTGCGCAAGGCCGTGCGCAGGTCGCCTTCCATCGAGAGCACGTCGATGGCGGTCCGCGCGAGCGTCTCGTCGAACAACATGAAGCGTTTCCGGCCGAGTTCCTTGGCACGGTAGAGCGCGATGTCCGCGTCGCGCAGGAGTTCGTCGGCGACGAGGTAGTTGCCGTCACCGATCGCGATGCCGATGCTGACCGACGGATCGATCTCGCGCCCGGCGACCTGCAACGGCGCGGCGAGCGTGTCGAGGATGCGCTGCGCGACCTGCAGGGCGAGGTCGCGGCCACCGATGTCCTCGAGCAGCACGGCGAACTCGTCGCCGGACAGGCGCGCGACCATGTCCGGCGAGCGCACGCAGCCCGACAGCCGCTGCGCGACCGACTTCAGCATCTCGTCGCCGGCGAGGTGGCCGAGGCTGTCGTTGACCACCTTGAAGCGGTCGATGTCGAGGTAGAGCAGCGCGCAGCGCCGCCGCGGCTCGCCGCGCAGCACCGTGAGCAGCGCGTCGAGGCGCTCGCGCAGGAAGCTGCGGTTCGGCAGGCCGGTCAGCGCGTCGTGCATGAGCTGGTGGCGCAACTGTTCCTGAGCGCGCTCGCGCTGCAGGATCTGCTCGCGCAGTTCCTGCGTGCGTTCGGCCACGCGCCGCTCGAGTTCGGTGTTCGTGCGCTGCAGCGACGCGGCGTAGCGGCGCCGATGGATGCTGTTGGCGATCTGCAGCGCAGCGAAGCTCAGCAGCTCCTGGTCGGCCGGGCCGTAGGTGACCGCCTCGTTGTAGCTCTGCACGACGACCACGCCGATCGGCCGGTCGTCGACGCGCAGCGGCACGCCCAGCCAGCAGCGCGCCGGGCGTCCGATCCGCGCCGGGTCGATCTCGCCGCGTTGCGCCAGCTCGTCGATGCGCTCGTGGTCGCCGAGCAGGGGTACGCCGGTACGCAGCACGTACTCGCTGAGCCCGCGCCCGACCTCGCGCGATACGTTGCGGCGGGTGCCCGCGTCGACGTAGTACGGGAACGACAGGATGCGGCCGTCGTCAGAGAGCAGCGCGATGAAGAAGTTCTCCGCATTGAGCAACTCGCCGACCACCGCGTGCAGGCGCTCGTAGAACTCGTTTTCGTCGATGTCGGCGGTCGCGAGCTGCGCGATGTGGAAAAGAGCCGCCTGCAGGCGCTCCGCGCGCTGGCGCTCGACGACTTCCTGCTGCAGGCCGCGATTGAGCTCGGCGAGCTCGAGCGTGCGCAGGCGCACTTCCTGCTCGAGATCCTCCCGGTTGCGCCTGCGCTCGAGCGCAGTGAGGATGTGCGAGCCGACGAATTCGAGCAGCGCGCGGTCCTCGGCGCTGTAGCCGATGCCTTCCCGGTAGCTCTGCACGACGAGCGCGCCGCGTGCCCTGCCGTTGCGCAGCATCGGCACGCCGAGCCAGTCGTGGCTGCTCGGGCCGGACAGCAGCAGCGGCCCGGACACCTGCGCCCTGAGCTGCTCCATGCTGCCCATCAGTGCCTTGGCGTCGGCGATCAGGTACCAGGTCAGGGTGCCGCGCAGGCCCTCCATGGGAATGTCGTGCGACGGGTCCGGCACCTCGGTGTCCTCGGTGTCGGCGAAGTAGAGGAAGCGCAGGCTGTCGCGTTCGGCGTCGTAGCGGACGATGAAGAAATTCTCCGCGTACATCAGCGTGCTGACGATCGCGTGGATGCCGCGCAGCATCTCCGGCATGTCCTGGTCGGAGCCGGCGAGATCCGAGATCGCGAACAGGGCGCGCTGCAGCGCCTCGGAATGCTCGAGCTGCCGGTGCGACTGGTGCAGGTCCGTCAGTTGCAGCGCGCGGCGCATGTGGTGCGCCGCGATCGTCGCGCAGACCTCGAACGCCTCGCGCGGAGGAACTTCCGCGGCGAACGCAAGCAGCAGGGCCGCGCGGTCGTCGCAGAGGCGGATGCCGACGGTAGCGCCCTCGACGACGATCGGCTCGCTGCCGGCGAGCAGCGCGGTCGCACGGCGCAGGTCGGCATGGTCCGGCACGCCTTCGTGCGCGGGGCCGATCGTCTCCGGCGCATCGTCGAGCCACATGACGAGACGCGCCGCGCAGCCGTAATGGCGCTCCGCCAGCTCGGTGATCGCGCGCGCCGTCTCGCGCGGTGCCGTCAATGCCGACAGCCGCAGCAGGCTCTCGAGCTGCTGCGCCTCGACCGACATCGGCTGGACGGTGCCGTGGTTCATGCCCTGCGTGGAATCCTCGCCACGGGTGTCCCCGCACCCGACCGCGCCGGCGGTAGCCCAGTCCAGCGCGCGGCATCGAAGGTGTCAATAGCATGCGAGCGCCGGCAGGCGCCGGCGCTCGCGATTCACCGCGGCGCTACTACCCCAGCGATGCTTGGACGACGCGGCCACCCTGCCCCGCCGGGAGGCGCCGCGCCGGGTCGCTCCGCCTCAGCGGCGCGCGAACAGGTGCTCCACGCCCGCGCGCTCCTCGCGCAGTTCCTTGTCAGTCGCATCCATGCGCTCGCGCGAGAATGCGTCGATCTCCAGGCCCTGCACGATGCTGAACCGGCCGTCCTTGATCGTGACCGGATAGCCGTAGATCACGCCGGGCTGGATCCCGTACGAACCGTCGGATGGGATGCCCATCGAAACCCAGTCTCCCTCGGCCGTACCGAGCGCCCAGTCGCGCATGTGGTCGATCGCCGCCGACGCGGCCGACGCCGCCGAGGACGCGCCGCGCGCCTTGATGATCGCCGCGCCGCGCTGCTGCACGGTCGGGATGAAGGTGTCCCTGTACCAGGCGGTGTCCACCGCATCGATCGCCGGCTTGCCCTTGATCATCGCGTGATGGATGTCCGGGTACTGCGTCGAGCTGTGGTTGCCCCAGATCGTCATGCGGCGGATGTCGGTCGTGTGCGCGCCGGTCTTCTCGGCCAGCTGCGACAGCGCGCGGTTGTGGTCGAGGCGGACCATCGCGGTGAAGCAGTTCGGATCGAGGTCCGGTGCGTTCTGCTGCGCGATCAGCGCATTGGTGTTGGCCGGGTTGCCGACCACGAGCACGCGCACGTCGCGCTTGGCGTGGTCGTTGAGCGCCTTGCCCTGCGGGGCGAAGATCGCGCCATTCGCCTCGAGCAGGTCCTTGCGTTCCATGCCGGGGCCACGCGGACGCGCGCCGACCAGCAGCGCGTAGTCGACGTCCTTGAACGCGATGTCGACGTCGTCCGTCGCGACGACGCCGGCGAGGGTCGGGAACGCGCAGTCGTTGAGCTCCATCACCACGCCCTGCAGCGCGGGCAGTGCCGGAGTGATCTCGAGCAGGTGCAGGATGACCGGCTGGTCCGGACCTAGCATGTCGCCGGCAGCGATGCGGAACAGGAGGGCATAGCCGATCTGGCCGGCGGCACCAGTGACGGCGACTCGGACGGGAGCTTTCATGGGATTCCTCGGAAGCGGATGCGGGTAAGGGGGACCGGCGGGCGGTGATGCCCGCGGCCCGGGTCAGGTCAGTTCGGAGAAGAACTCGCGCAGGCGACGCAGGCCTTCCGGCAGCTGCGCGGTCGGGCAGGTGTAGGAGATGCGCAGCGCGTTCGGCTCGCCGAACGCGGAACCCGGCACGCAGGCGACGCCCTTGGTCTCCAAGAGGACGTTGCAGAAGTCGACGTCGTCGGTGATGACGACGTCGCCATGGCGCTTGCCGAACGCGCACGAGATGTCGGGGAACACGTAGAACGCGCCCTGCGGCCGCGGACAGACCACGCCGGGGATCGAGTCCAGCACCGCGAGCACCTGGTCGCGCTTGGCCTGGAACTCCGCGCATTTCTGCGCCGGCACGTCCTGCGGCCCGGACAGCGCCGCGACCGCGGCGGCGGTGACGATCTCCGGCACGTTCGTGATGTGGTTCGAATTCAGCGTGGTGAAGGCCTGCGCAACCGATTCCGGGCCCGCCATGAAGCCGACGCGCCAGCCGGGCATGCCGTAGGTCTTGGACAGGGAATCGACGTGGATCGTGCGCTCGCGCAGTTCGGGCCGCGCATTGACGAAGTTGTGGTAGCCGACGCCGTCGAACACCATGCGGTTGTAGATGTCGTCGCAGACGATCCACACGTCTGGATGGCGGACGAGCACGTCGGCCAGCGCGGCGATCTCCTCGCGCGTGTAGACCATGCCGGTCGGGTTGTTCGGATTGTTGAACAGGAACACCTTGGTACCCGGCAGCGCCGCGTCGAGCTGTGCCGGGGTCAGCTTGTAGGCCTGGCTCGCCGGGCAAGGCATCAGGCGCATCTTGGCGTCGACGATCTCGGCGATGTCGACGTAGGTGGTCCAGTACGGCACCGCGAACGCGATCGTGTCGCCCGGGTCGAGCAGCGCTTCGGCCAGGTTGTAGAGCACGTGCTTGGCGCCGATGCCGACGGAAACGTTGCGGCGCGTGTAGCCGCCGAGGCCGCTGCCCTCGAGGTGCTGCAGGAACGCATCGAGCAGCGCGTCGGCGCCGCGGTTGGAGCCGTACTGGCCGCTATCCCTGGCCAGCGCGTCGCGCACGGCGGCGTAGACGTGCTCGCCCGGCAGGAAGTTCGGCACGCCGATCGAGAAACTGACGATGTCGCGCCCAGACGCATTGAGCTGCTTGGCCTTCTCGGCGACGGCCATGATCGCACTGGGCTTGGCGCGGCTCATGCGAGCGGCGAGAGTCGGCATGGAGAATCCTCGCTGGACGACGGTTCGGTGCGAACCGGAACGGCTGAAAATGGTAACACACGCAACCGTTTTGCGCGGCGCAACGACACCCGCGACGGCGAATGACGACCGTTCCCGCCTTGCGCTAGAGTGGCCCCGGACCCTCTTGGCGGAGCTTGCCCATGCAATACATCTGGATGTTCCTGTTCGGCGTGCTCGTCGGCGTCGTCGCGAAGTTCCTCATGCCGGGCAAGGACCCGGGCGGCTTCATCGTGACCGGGTTGCTCGGCGTGGCGGGCATGTTCCTCGGCGGCCGGCTATCGAGCGTGCTGTTCGGCACGCACATCAGCGCGACCGGCTCGATCGAGCCGGCCGGCTTCATCGGCGGCGTGATCGGCTCGATCATCCTGCTGATCATCTACCGTCTCGTCCGGCGCAAGGCCTCCTGAGGCACCCGGCCCGACGAACGAAGGGCCGCGCGAGCGGCCCTTCCCTTTGCTGCGTACGCGAGCCCTCGCGGCTGCGGATCAGCCGCGATCGAGCGCCGCGTTCCACGCGTCCAGGTGCGCCTTCTCCTGCGCGAACAGCGGCCCGGTGTCGCCGTGGATCGTGACCGACTCGATGCGATCGCCGCCCTTGACCTTGTCGACGATGGCCTGGTCGTCCGGCCCGACCACGGCGCCGAACACCGTGTGCTTGCCGTCGAGCCACGGCGTCGGCACGTGAGTGATGAAGAACTGGCTGCCGTTCGTGCCACGGCCCATGCGGGTGCCGGCATTCGCCATCGACAGGATGCCCGGGCGGTCGTGCTTCAGCGCCGGCACGATTTCGTCGTCGAACTGGTAGCCCGGGCCGCCGGTACCGCTGCCGTGCGGGCAGCCGCCCTGGATCATGAAGTCCGGGATGACGCGGTGGAAGGTCTTGCCGTCGTAGAAGCCGCGGCGGGCGAGGTTGGCGAAGCTCGCCACCGTCATCGGGACCTGGTCGGAGAACAGGCGCAGGTGGATCGTGCCGTGCGCGGTCGCGATGTCGGCGGTCAGTTCGGGAAGCGTGCTCATCGGGCACCTCTGCGGAAAACGACCTGCAGCCTACCCGATCCGGGCCACCGAATCGCCGCGCGGCGACCGGCAAGACGCCGCAGGCGCCGGCGGGCTATAATCGGCGGCTGATTTGCGGCCCCCGCCGCCCCTTCCCCCCAACGGCCGCAGCGGCCGCAGGCTGAACCGATGTCCCTCGAGAACCTCCGCAACATCGCGATCGTCGCGCACGTCGACCATGGCAAGACGACGCTCGTCGACTGCCTCCTGAAGCAGTCCGGCACGTTCAGCGAGCGCACCGTGCTCGCAGAGCGCGTGATGGATTCGAACGACCAGGAGAAGGAGCGCGGCATCACGATCCTGTCGAAGAACACCGCGATCACCTGGCGCGGCAACCGCATCAACATCGTCGACACCCCGGGCCACGCCGACTTCGGCGGCGAGGTCGAGCGCGTGCTGTCGATGGTCGACACCGTGCTGATCCTGGTCGACGCGATGGACGGTCCCATGCCGCAGACCCGCTTCGTGACCCAGAAGGCGTTCCAGATGGGGTTCCGGCCGATCGTCGTGATCAACAAGATCGACCGCCCGGGCGCGCGCCCGGACTGGGTGCTCAACCAGACCTTCGACCTGTTCGACCGCCTCGGCGCGACCAATGAGCAGCTCGATTTCCCGGTCGTCTACGCGTCCGCGCTGCACGGCTACGCGAGCCTCGACCCCGAGGCGCGTTCGGGCGACATGACGCCGCTGTACGAGGCGATCATGCAGCACGTGTCGCCGCCGCAGGTCGACCTCGAGGGTCCGTTCCAGATGCGGATCAGCCAGCTGGACTACAACAACTACGTCGGCCTGATCGGAATCGGCCGCATCCAGCGCGGCAAGGTGCGCACCAACATGCCGGTGGTCGTGATCGACCGCGAGGGCAAGCGCCGCAACGCGAAGGTGCTGCAGGTGCTCGGCTTCCTCGGCCTCGAGCGGCGCGAGGTGGCGGAGGCGGAAGCCGGCGACATCATCGCGATCAACGGCGTCGAGGCACTCGGCATCTCCGACACCATCTGCGCGCCGGAGGCGCCCGAACAGCTGCCGGTGCTGACCGTCGACGAGCCGACGATCAGCATGACGTTCCAGGTCAACAACTCACCGTTCGCCGGCAACAAGGACCACAGCGGCGGCAAGTTCCTGACCTCGCGCCAGCTGCGCGACCGCCTGCTGCGCGAGACGCTGCACAACGTCGCGCTGAAGGTCGAGGAGACGGACGACCCGGACAAGTTCAAGGTCTCCGGTCGCGGCGAGCTGCACCTGTCGGTGCTGATCGAGACGATGCGCCGCGAAGGCTACGAGCTCGCCGTCTCGCGTCCGGAAGTCATCATCAAGGACATCGACGGCGTTCCCAGCGAGCCGATCGAGCAGCTCGTCTGCGACCTCGAGGAACAGTACCAGGGCGGCGTGATGGAGCGCCTCGGCATGCGCCGCGGCCAGCTCGTCAACATGGAACCGGACGGCAAGGGGCGCGTGCGCCTCGAGTACATGATCCCGGCGCGCGGGCTGATCGGCTTCCAGACCGAGTTCCGCACCATCACCGCGGGCACCGGCCTGCTCTTCCACGTGTTCGACCACTACGGGCCGAAGGCGGAAGGTGCGATCGCCAAGCGCCCGAACGGCGTGATGATCTCGAACGGCCAGGGCCAGGCACCTGCGTACGCGCTGGTCGGCCTGCAGGAACGCGGCCGCCTGCTCGTCGGCGAAGGCGACGAGATCTACGAGGGCCAGTTGGTCGGCATCCACGCCAAGGACAACGACCTCACGGTCAACGCGCTGCGCGCCAAGCAGCTCACCAATATCCGCGCCGCCGGCAAGGACGACAACGTGCAGTTGACGCCGCCGATCCGCATGTCGCTCGAACAGGCGCTCGAATTCATCGAGGACGACGAACTGGTCGAGGTCACGCCCAAGGCGATCCGCCTGCGCAAGAAGCACCTGACCGAGAACGATCGCAAGCGCGCGTCCCGCCAGGCGGCGTGACGCGCGCCACGCGGCGGCGCCTCAGGCGGCGCTGTCGCGCTTGCGCACGATCAGCATCGCGATCTCGAGCGACTGCTCGTAGTTGAGGCGCGGGTCGACCTGCGACTTGTAGGCGCGCGCGAGATCGATCTCGGTCAGCGCGCGCGCACCGCCGAGGCATTCGGTGACGTTCTCGCCGGTCAGCTCCAGGTGCACCCCACCGAGGCGCGTGCCGGCAGCACCGTGCAGGTCGAACGCGCGGTCGAGCTCGTCACGGATGTTCTCGAAGCGACGCGTCTTGACCCCGTTGCCGAGCGTCTCGGTGTTGCCGTGCATCGGGTCGCAGACCCACAGCGGGGTGCGGCCGGCCGACTTCATCGCCTGCAGCAGCGGCGGCAATGCCGCCTCGATCCTGCCCGCGCCCATGCGATGGATCAGCGTCAGCCGGCCGGGCTCGCGGCCGGGATCGAGCACGTCGGCCAGGCGCAGCAGTTCGTCCGGCGTGACCGAAGGACCGACCTTCACCGCGATCGGGTTGCGGATGCCGCGGAAGTACTCCACGTGCGCGCCGCCCAGCGCGGCCGTGCGCATGCCGATCCACGGGAAATGCGTCGACAGGTTGAACCAGCCGGCCTGGCGCGGCACGCGGCGCGTCAGCGCCTGCTCGTAGTGCAGTACCAGGGCTTCGTGAGAGGTGTAGAAGTCGACGCGCTGGAAGCTGCCGAGCTGCTCGCCGGCGAGCGTCTCCATGAAGCGCAACGAGTTGCCGATCGCCTCGACCATGGCCCGGTACTCGTCCTGCAGCGGCGAGTGCTTGACCCAGCCGAGGTCCCAGTATTCCGGGTGGTGCAGGTCGGCGAAGCCGCCGTCGACGAGCGCGCGAACGAAGTTCATCGTCATCGCCGAGCGCGCGTGGCCGCGGATCAGGCGCTGCGGATCCGCGCGGCGCGCCTCGGCCGTGAACGCGGCGGCGTTGACCAGGTCGCCGCGGTAGCACGGCAGCGTCACGCCGTCGCGCATCTCGTGGTCGGCCGAGCGCGGCTTGGCGTACTGCCCCGCGAAGCGACCGACCCTCACCACCGGCAGCTTCAGGCCGTGCACCAGCACGAGGCTCATCTGCAGCATGACCTTCAGGCGGTTGGAGATCAGCGGCGAGGTGCAGTCGTCGAAGCTCTCGGCGCAATCACCACCCTGCAGCAGGAAGCGCCGCCCTTCGGCCGCATCGGCGAGCAGGCGCTTGAGCGACAGGATCTCCCACGAGGTGACCAGCGGCGGCAGTTCCGCCAGTTGCGCCAGCGCACGCGCGAGTTCGGCGGCATCGGCATAGGTCGGCTGCTGCGCTTGCGGAAACGCCTGCCACGAGGCCGGCGACCATTCGGACGCGACGGGAGCGGCACTCGGGGCGGGCACGGCCATGGCGGAAACCGTTTGCTGCGTTGCGGAAAACGATCATGCCACAGCGCCCGGCGCCGTCACAGCGGCCGGGCGTGCAAAGACGGGTTCAGCGCTTGCGGAAACCCGCCCAGAGCGCGCCGGCCCCCAGACCGACGTACCAGGCGAGGGTCCAGGCCGGCATCGACAGGCCGAGGAAGCTCCAGTTCACGTCCGCGCAATCGGCGTGGCCCGTGAAGGCGTTCTGCAGGGTCTTCACCCAGGCCTGCCGGTACGAGAAGTTCTCGACCCAGTAATTCCAGCCCGGCGTGCAGCCGGCGGTCGGATCGGGGCCGATGTGCTGCACCCACAGGTGGTAGCCGGCGATGCCCGCGCCGATCGCCGCCGCGAGCACGACCAGCACGGCATAGACGCGGCGCCCGCCCGCGCGCGGACCGTGCGCCGCGGCGACGAGGAACACGAGCGCCATCGCGATGAATGCGAGGCGCTGGAAGATGCACAGCGGGCACGGTTCCACGCCCATCTGGAACTGTTCGTAGAACGCGTAGGCGAGCAGCGCGATGCAGGCGACGCCACCGAAGGCGTACTGGGCGCGGAATGGCCAGGCGAACGGGTTCGGGTTCATGGGGACTCCGGAATGGTCATGCGTTCAGAGGAACAGGCGGTGCGTGGCGACCGCATGGCACAACAGGACCGCAAGCAGTGCCCAAAGTGCCAGCGTGGCGTATTCGATCCGCCGAGCGGCCGGCGCACGCAGGGCGAGCCACATCACCAGCGGCACCATCGCATAGCGCAGCTCGACCAGCCACGAGCCGGCGAGGAACAGGGCCGCCACCGGCCACAGCGCGAGGGCCGCACGCGGACGCAGTGCGTACTGCGCCAGGCCGCAGGCCGCGAGCGCGAACGCGACGGCCGCACACGCGCGCGGCAACGCAGGCGGCTGGATCAGCTGCACGAGGCGGTTGTGCAGGTAGTAGTCCGGGAACACGGTGTTGTACGGATTGTCGGCCTGGAAGCCGAACCAGAACGCGAGCGCGAGCACGAACGGCAACAGCACGCGCCACGGCTGGGCGCGCCACGGGGCAAGGTAACGTCGCATGCCGGCCAGCACGTGCAGCGGCAGCAGCAATCCGGCGACGAGCAGTGCGCAGCCGATGTTGCCGCCGTGCAGGCCGAAGTCCGGGTGCAGCGCGGCCTGTTCCGTCGAGAGCGAAATCGAACCGTTCCAGAGCCAGAACGCGAAGAAGCCGGCGAGCGGCAGCAGGAAGGGGGACAGCGCGCGGGCAGGCCCGCCTCGCCGGTCCTCGCTCGCGTCCTGCTGCATGCCGGCGAGCGGCACGACGAGGCCGAGCCAGACCACCTCGTGCTGGCGGACTCCGACGAGCAGGGCCATCAGCAGCGCCGAAGCCCAGATACGGCCGGCGACCGCTGCCCAGGCGGCCCAGAGCAACAGCGCCAGCGCGAGCACGTCGGTGTAGACGACGAAGAACAGCGGAGCGAGCACCGGCAGCAGCATGAACTGCGCGGTCGCCCACGACTGCGTGCCCGGCCAGATGCGTCGCCGCAAGGCGTGGAAGCCGGCGATCGCGAGCAGGCCGTAGCCGGCGTTGATCCAGCGCGCGGCGTCGAGCGAGCCGTCGCCGGTGATGCGGGCGAGCAGCGCGGTCGCGACGTGGTAGCCCGGGATCGTCGTCAGCGTCGGCCAGAGCTCGTGACGACCGCGCAGGAGCAGCGTGATCTGCGCGTGATGGTCCGCCTCGTCCGTGAGCGGCATGCACCCGCGCAGCGCCAGCATGCCGAGTACGTACAGGAGTCCGAGCGGAATGCCGAGCAGCAACGCCAGCCGCGACTCGCCGGGCTCCGAAAACGAAAAACCCCGGGCAAGCCGGGGTTCTTCGGATGCTGGCATGCGCGCGGTCAATCCGCAGCGGCTTCGCCCGCGTCGCGACGCGGACGATCGACCAGTTCGACGTACGCCATCGGCGCGTTGTCGCCGACGCGGAAGCCGCACTTGAGCAGGCGCAGGTAGCCGCCCTTGCGCTCGCGATAGCGCGGGCCGAGCTCGACGAAGAGCTTGCCGACCGCTTCCTTGTCGCGCAGGCGCGCGAAGGCGAGGCGGCGGTTGGCGACGCTGTCGGTCTTGGCGAGCGTGATCAGCGGCTCGGCGACGCGACGCAGTTCCTTCGCCTTGGGAAGGGTCGTGCGGATGAGTTCATGCTTGAACAGCGACGAGGCCATGTTCTTGAACATCGCTTCGCGGTGGCTGCTCGTCCGGTTGAACTTGCGACCGGCCTTCTGGTGACGCATGGTGGAATCCTCTTGTCTCGATTGTTATGAGAGCCCGGCGCCTGCGTCCGGAATCCCGCGGTTACCCGCTGTCGTGGGCCCGGTGAACGGGCTGGTCGTGCACTGCTTGTTGTCTGGCGCGGCCATGGCGGCCGCGCCGGTGATGCATCCAGGTCATCGTCGACCCGTCGCGGCAAGGCGGCCGCTGCGGCGATCAAGCCCGATCGCCGAAAGAAACGATCAACCCAGCTGCATGCCGTGGGCCAGGCCCGGCGGCGGCCAGCTGTCGAGCTTCATGCCGAGCTGCAGTCCGCGCTGGTACAGCACGTCCTTGATCTCGGTGAGCGACTTCTTGCCCAGATTCGGCGTCTTCAGCAGCTCGACCTCGGTCTTCTGCACCAGGTCGCCGATGTAGTAGATGCTCTCGGCCTTGAGGCAGTTCGCGGAGCGGACCGTCAGCTCCAGGTCGTCGATCGGCCGCAGCAGCACCGGGTCGACGCCGCTCTTGTCCGCCTTCGCGTCGGCGCTCTCGCGACGCGCGAAGTCACCGAACACGCTGATCTGGTCCTGCAGGATCTCGGCCGCCTTGCGCACGGCTTCCTCGGCGTCGATCGCGCCGTTGGTCTCGACGTCGAGCACGAGCTTGTCGAGGTCGGTGCGCTGCTCGAGGCGCGCGCTGTCGACGTTGTAGGCGACGCGGCGCACCGGGCAGAACGAGGCATCCAGCTGCAGCCGGCCGATCGGACGCGCTTCGTCGTCCGGCAGGCGGCGCGCCGTCGCGGGCTGGTAGCCGACGCCGCGCACGACCTTCAGGCGCATGTTCAGCGCGATGTCCTTGGTCAGGTGGCAGATCACGTGGTCCGGGTTGACGATCTCGACCGAGTGGTCGAGCTTGATGTCGCCCGCGGTCACGACGCCCTTGCCCTTCTTGCTGAGCGTGAGCGTGGTCTCGTCCTGGCCGTGCATGCGGATCGCGACTTCCTTCAGGTTCAGCAGGACTTCGATGACGTCCTCCTGCAGGCCCTCGAGCGTCGTGTACTCGTGCAGCACGCCGTCGATTTCGACTTCGACGATGGCGCTGCCCGGGATGGACGAGAGCAGCACGCGGCGCAGCGCGTTGCCGAGCGTGTGGCCGAAGCCGCGCTCGAGCGGCTCGACGACGATCTTGGCCCGGTCGGCGCCGATGCGCTCGACTTGGATGCCGCGCGGACGCAGCACGTTGGTGGACGATCCCGCCATATGCAGTGGACTCCAGGAACTGGTGGGTTCCTCAAAGTGATACCGCGGCGAAGGCGCGCGAGGCGCCTTCGTCGATTGCAGCCCTGTTACTTCGAGTAGAGCTCGATGATCAGGCTTTCGTTGATGTCCGACGGCAGGTCGGAACGCTCCGGCAGGGCCTTGAACAGGCCGGTTGCCTTCTTCGCGTCGACCTCGACCCACGACGGGGCCAGGTCCATTTCCTGCGACACGGTCAGCGACTCCTGCACGCGCAGCTGGCTCTTGGCGCGCTCGCTGAGGGCGATCTCGTCGCCCGGGCGCACCTGGTACGACGGCAGGTTGACCTTCTTGCCGTTCACGCGCACCGCGGCATGCGACACCAGCTGGCGCGCAGCGGCGCGGGTGACGGCGAAGCCCATGCGGTAGACGACGTTGTCGAGGCGCGACTCGAGCATGCGCAGCAGGTTCTCGCCCGTGTTGCCCTTCTGGCCGGAGGCCTTCTGGTAGTACGAGCGGAACTGGCGCTCCAGCAGGCCGTAGATGCGCTTGACCTTCTGCTTCTCGCGCAGCTGCACGCCGTAGTCCGACAGGCGGCCGCGCTTCGCACCGGTGGCACCGTGCTGGCCGGGCTTCTGCTCCAGCTTGCACTTCGAGTCGAGCGCGCGAGCGGGGCTCTTGAGGCTGAGGTCGGCGCCTTCGCGGCGCGCGAGCTTGCAGGTGGGTCCGAGATAACGAGCCATGGTTCCTGTTCCCCTTACACGCGGCGCTTCTTCGGCGGACGGCACCCGTTGTGCGGGATCGGCGTCACGTCGATGATGTTGGTGACCTTGAAGCCCGCGTTGTTCAGCGAGCGGACGGCCGATTCACGGCCCGGGCCAGGGCCCTTGATGCGCACTTCGACGGTCTTCACGCCGTAGTCGGCGGCGACGCGCGCGGCCTTGTCGGCGGCGACCTGCGCCGCGAACGGCGTCGACTTGCGCGAACCGCGAAAGCCCGCGCCGCCGGCAGTCGCCCACGACAGCGCGTTGCCCTGGCGGTCGGTGATCGTCACGATCGTGTTGTTGAACGAAGCCTGGACGTGCGCGACCGCATCGGTCACGACGCGCTTCGTCTTCTTCTTCGTCTTTGCTGCTGCGGGTTTGTTCATTGGCCCGGGTATCCTGGAATTTACTTCTTGATGGCGCGACGCGGGCCCTTGCGGGTACGCGCGTTGGTACGGGTGCGCTGGCCGCGCAGCGGCAGGCCGCGGCGGTGGCGCAGGCCACGGTACGTGCCGAGGTCGATCAGGCGCTTGATCGACATGCCCACCTCACGGCGCAGGTCGCCCTCGACGGTGAAGCGCGCGATCTCGTGGCGCAGCTTGTCGACTTCCGCTTCGGTCAGGTCCTTGATCTTCGCGGTCGGGTTGACGCCGGCATCGGCGCACACCTTCTTCGCGCGCGAACGGCCGACGCCGAAAATGCTCTGCAGGCCGATCACGACATGCTTCTGAACCGGCAGATTGACACCCGCAATGCGTGCCATGCTTGTTGTCTCCAAAAACGACTAAGTGCGCAGAGAACTTGACATTATATCCGGAACCTGCCGCCGGGGAAAGCCCCGGGCCGGCAGGCCCGATCGGTGACGGTGGCTGCTCAGCGGCCGCGCAGGTTCGCCTTCTTGAGCAGACTTTCGTACTGGTGCGACACGAGATGGGCCTGGATCTGGGCCGTGAAGTCCATCACCACGACCACCACGATCAGCAGGGACGTCCCGCCGAAGTAGAACGGCACGTGCCAGGCGTTGCGAAGCACGTCCGGGATCAGGCAGACGGCGACCAGGTAGAGCGCGCCGGCGCCGGTGAGGCGGGTCAGCACGCCGTCGATGTAGTCGGCCGTCGCCTTGCCCGGACGCAGGCCCGGGATCAGCGCGCCGGAACGCTTGAGGTTGTCCGCGGTCTCCTGCGAATTGAACGTCAGCGCCGTGTAGAAGTACGCGAACACGATGATCAGCAGCGCGTACAGCAGCATGTGCAAGGGCTCGCCCGGGCCGAGGGATGCACTCAACACCTGCAGCCAGTGGATCTCGTTCGAGCTGCTGAACCAGTTCGCCGCGGTCGCCGGGAACATCAGCAGCGACGACGCGAAGATCGGCGGGATCACACCCGACATGTTGATCTTCAGCGGCAGGTGCGAACTCTGGTTCATGTACGCCTTGCCCGCACCACCCTGGCGCCGCGCGTAGTTCACCGTGATGCGGCGCTGGCCACGCTCCATGAACACCACGAAGGCGGTCACCGCGAGCACGATCGTGAACACGATCAGTACGCGCAGGATCGGCAGCTCGCCGGTCTGCGCCATCCCGAGGGTGTGCACGACGGCCGCCGGCAGGCCGGCGACGATGCCGGCGAAGATCAGCAGCGAGATGCCGTTGCCGATGCCGCGCTCGGTGATCTGCTCGCCCAGCCACATCAGGAACATGGTGCCGGCGGTGAGGCCGACCACGGTCGTGAAGATGAAGCTCGGACCCGGCGCGTAGACGATGCCGGCCTGGGTCTGCAGCATCGAGCCGACGCCGAACGACTGGAACAGCGCCAGCGCGACCGTGCCGTAGCGCGTGTACGCGGTCAGCTTGCGCCGGCCGGACTCGCCTTCCTTGCGCAGCTGCTGCCAGCTCGGGATCACCGACGCGAACATCTGCACGATGATCGACGCCGAGATGTACGGGATCACGCCGAGCGCGAACACCGACATGCGGCTCAGGGCACCGCCCGAGAACATGTTGAACATGTCGAGCAGGCCGCCGGCGTTCTTCAGCAGGTCCGCCATCGCCGCCGGATTCACGCCCGGCAGCGGGACGAACGTGCCGAGCCGGTACACGATCAGCGCACCGACCACGAACAGCAGGCGCTGCTTGAGTTCCGTGAGCTTGCCGAGGGAGGCGAGCGGATTGGACTGCGAAGACGCCACGCGCTTACTCCACGCTGCCGCCGGCAGCCTCGATCGCGGCCTTGGCGCCCGCGGTGACGGCGACGCCCTTGAGCTTCACCGCGCGCTTGATCTCACCCTTCTTGACCACCTTCGCGCGCACCGCGCGCGTCTCGACCAGGCCGGCGGCCTTGAGTGCGTCGAAATCGACGACGTCGGCCTTGACCGAGTCGAGCTTGTACAGCAGCACTTCGCTGATCTCGTGGGCCTTCTTGGAGCGGAAGCCCACCTTCGGCAGGCGGCGCTGCAGCGGCATCTGGCCGCCTTCGAAGCCGGCCTTGACCTTGCCCTTGCCGGCGCGCGCGTACTGGCCCTTGTGGCCGCGGCCCGCGGTCTTGCCGAGGCCCGAACCGATGCCGCGACCGACGCGAACACGGTCCTTGCGGGCGCCGTCGGCAGGCTTGAGAGTATTGAGACGCATGGTGTTGCTCCGTGATTCTGTTCGTTGGTCGCCCGCTACCCGGGCTCGTCAGGCCGGCCGCAGGGCGGCCCCGCCGGCGTCGGCGAGGCCGCAGCCCCGCCCCTCGCACGCGCCGGTGGCGCGCGCCCGACTCCTCACTGCTCTTCGATCCGCACCAGGTAGCTGACCTGGTTCACCAGGCCGCGCACGGACGGCGAATCGACCAGTTCGCGCACGTCATTGAGCTTGCGCAGGCCGAGCGCGCGCACGCTGATGCGGTGGCGCTCCTGGCAGCTGTTGATGCTCTTGAACAGGCGGACGCGGATCGTCTTGCCTTCCTTCGCCTTCGTCTTAGCCATTGCCCATCACCTCTTCGACGGTCTTGCCGCGCTTGGAAGCGATGCGGTCCGGGGAAACCATCGCCTGCAGGCCGTTGATCGTCGCGCGCACCAGGTTGATCGGGTTGCGCGAGCCGACGGCCTTCGCGAGCACGTTCTTCACGCCGACGACCTCGAGCACGGCGCGCATCGCGCCACCCGCGATCACGCCGGTACCTTCCGAGGCCGGCTGCATGAACACGCGGGCCGCACCATGGTTCGCCTTGACGGCGTGGAACAGCGTGCCGTTGTTGAGCTGCACCTTGATCATGCCCTTGCGCGCGCGCTCCATCGCCTTCGAGATCGCGACTGGCACTTCGCGCGCCTTGCCGTAACCGAAGCCGACGCGGCCTTCGCCGTCGCCGACGACGGTCAGCGCCGTGAAGCTCATCTGGCGGCCGCCCTTGACGGTCTTCGCCACGCGGTTGACGGCGATCAGCTTCTCGAGGAAGCCGTCGCTGTTCTCACGTTCGTTGTTGTTCGCCATGTCTCACCTTGTTTGCCGGCCGCGCAATGCGGTTCGGGCTTCTGCTTGCGGCGACGCCGCTTGGAGTTGTGTTGGTTCGTTCCCGGAAGAGCACAATCCGGTCAAGCTTCGCCGACCATGGCTCCGGGCGGACACGCCGCCCGGACCGTCGCGCGGCCGCGGCCCCGCGACATCAGAACTTCAGGCCCGCCTCGCGAGCCGCATCGGCGAGTGCCTGGATGCGGCCGTGGTAGCGGAAGCCGGAGCGATCGAACGCGACCGTGTCGACGCCGGCCTTGAGCGCGGCTTCCGCGACGGCCTTGCCGACTGCAGCCGCGGCAGTCTTGTTCTTGGTGCCCTTGAGGCCCTCGGCGATCGCCTTCTGCGTCGTCGACGCGGACGCGATCACGCGGTCGCCGGTAGCGGTCTGCACCTGCGCGTAGATGTGCTGCGCGCTGCGATGCACGCTCAGGCGCGGCACGCCGAGGGTGCGGATGTGCGCGCGCGTCGACTTGGCGCGGCGGAGTCTTGCGATGTTCTTTTCCATGGTCGTTCTTCCGGAAGCGGATCGGCTGCTCTAGCGAGGGGCCGGGCACGGGCCCCGCCCCTTGCGGATATCCCGCGTTACGCCTTCTTGGCTTCTTTGAGGTTGATCTTCTCGCCGGCATAGCGCACGCCCTTGCCCTTGTAGGGCTCCGGCGGACGGAACGCACGGATCTTCGCGGCCACTTCGCCGACGCGCTGCTTGTCGGCGCCCGCGACGAGGACCTCGGTCTGCACCGGCACCGTGATCGTGATGCCTTCCGGCGCCTTGAACACGACCGGGTGGGAGAAGCCGAGCGTCAAGTTCAGGTCGCTGCCCTGCAGCGCGGCGCGGTAGCCGACGCCGACCAGCTCCAGCTTGCGCTGGTAGCCTTCGCTGACGCCGGTGACCATGTTGTTGAGCAGCGCGCGGGCGGTGCCTGCCATCTTCATGTCGCCCGGGTCCTTCGCGCTCAGCGTGATGGTGCCGCCGTCGACGGACACGTCGACACCGGCCGGCGCCGGCATCGCGAGGGTGCCCTTCGGGCCCTTCACGGTGATGCCGTCGGCCTTGACCTGGCACTCGACGCCCTTGGGCAGGTTGATGGGTTTCTTGGCTACGCGGGACATGTCTTCTTACTCCAAGAAACTTAGGCGACCAGGCCGATGACTTCGCCGCCGAGGCCCTTCTTGCGGGCCTGCGCGTCGGTCATGATGCCGGACGACGTGGAAACGATGGAAATGCCCAGGCCGTTGAGGATCTTCGGCAGAGCGTCCTTGCCGCGGTACACGCGCAGACCCGAGCGGCTGATGCGCTCGATGCGCTCGATGACCGGGCGACCTTCGTGGTACTTGAGGGCGATCTCGAGCTTCGGCTTGCCGTCGACGCTCGTGGTCTGCACGTCGGCGACGTAGCCCTCGTCCTTGAGAAGGTTCGCGATCGCGTGCTTGATGCGGGAAGCCGGCATCGCCACGGAGCGCTTGCCCGTGGCCTGCGCATTGCGGATGCGCGTGAACATGTCGGCGATGGGATCAGTCATGCTCATGTTTCAGTTCCTGAGTAGCATCGATATCCGGGAAATCCGGGATTGGGGATTCGGGATTCTCGACCCGGGGCGCGGCTCCTGCCGATCCCGAATCGCCAACCACGAATGAAGCGTCCTACCAACTGGCCTTGCGCAGGCCCGGCACGTCGCCGCGCATGGTCGCTTCGCGCAGCTTGTGGCGCGCGAGGCCGAACTTGCTGTACACGCCGCGGGAGCGGCCGGTCAGCTCGCAGCGGTTGCGCTGGCGGGACGGGCTCGAGTCGCGCGGCAGCTTCTGCAGCTGGACCGCGGCGGCGAGCTTCTCGTCGTACGACGCCGTCGTGCTGGACACGATCTTCTTCAGCTCGGCGCGCTTGGCGGCATGCCGCTTCACGAGCTTCGCGCGCTTCAGATCGCGGTTGATCATCGAGGTCTTGGCCATGTTCGGTGTCCTGCTGGCGGCGTCAGTTGCGGAACGGGAAGTTGAAGGCTTCGAGCAGCGCCTTCGCTTCCTCGTCCGTGCGCGCGGTCGTGGTGATCGCGATATCCATGCCGCGCAGCGCGTCGATCTGGTCGAAATCGATTTCCGGGAAGATGATCTGTTCCTTCAGGCCCATGTTGAAGTTGCCACGGCCGTCGAACGAACGCCCCGAGATGCCGCGGAAGTCACGCACGCGCGGCAGCGAGATGTTGATCAGGCGGTCGAAGAACTCGTACATGCGCTGGCGGCGCAGGGTCACCTTGCAGCCGATCGGCCAGTTCTCGCGGATCTTGAACGTCGCGTGCGCCTTGCGCGACAGCGTCACGACCGGCTTCTGGCCGGCGATCTTCGCCATGTCGGCGACGGCGTTCTCGAGGATCTTCTTGTTGCCGACCGCCTCGCCCACGCCCATGTTGAGCGTGATCTTGGTCAGGCGCGGCACCTGCATCGGGTTGGTGTAGCCGAAACGCTGGGTCAGCTTCGGCACGACCTGTTCTTTGTAGATTTTCTCAAGGCGGGTCATGTCGGCTGGCCTCAGGCGTCGACCACTTCGCCGGAAGAGCGGTACACGCGGACCTTGCGCCCGTTCTCGAGCGTCTTGAAGCCCACGCGCTCGCCCTTGCCGGTAGCGGTGTTGAAGAGCATCACGTTGGAGATGTGGATCGGGGCCTCGCGCTCCACGATGCCGCCCGGCTGGTTCGCCTGCGGATTCGGCTTCGTGTGGCGCTTGACCAGGTTGACGTTCTGCACGAACACGGAATCACCCGCGACGCGCGTCACTTCGCCCTTCTGGCCCTTGTTCTTGCCGGCGATCACCAGGACCTGGTCGCCCTTGCGGATACGGTTCATGGCATCGACCTCGTTACAGTACTTCCGGCGCCAGCGAGACGATCTTCATGAATCGCTCGCCACGCAGCTCGCGCGTGACCGGCCCGAAGATGCGGGTGCCGATCGGCTCGAGCTTGTTGTTCAGCAGGACGGCGGCGTTGCCGTCGAAACGGATCAGCGAACCGTCCGCGCGACGCACGCCCTTGCGGGTGCGCACCACGACGGCGTCGTAGACCTCGCCCTTCTTCACCTTGCCGCGCGGAATCGCCTCGCGCACGGACACCTTGATGACGTCGCCGATCTGCGCATAGCGGCGCTTGGAACCGCCGAGCACCTTGATGCACATCAGTTCGCGCGCACCGCTGTTGTCCGCCGCGGCCAGCGTGGTCTGCATCTGGATCATGTCGCTCTACTCCTCCAGTCCCACGCTCAGGCTTCGGCGCGCGTGACGACTTTCACGACGCGCCAGTTCTTGGTCTTCGACAGCGGACGGCATTCCGCGATGCGGACGACGTCGCCTTCCTTGCACTCACCGGCTTCGTCGTGCGCGTGCACCTTGGTGGAGCGACGCACGATCTTGCCGTACAACGGATGCTGCACCTGGCGCTCGAGCAGGACGGTCACGGTCTTGGTCATCTTGTTGCTGACCACGCGCCCTTCCAGCGTGCGCTGCTTCTTCTCGTTTTCGCTCATGTCACTGCCCCTGCTTCTTCGCGCCGAGCAGGTGCTTGACCTGCGCGATCTCGCGACGGACGCGGCCGAACTGGTGCGTCTGCGAGAGCTGGCCGGAGCCCTTCTGCATGCGCAGGTTGAATTGCTCGCGGCGCAGTTCGCCGAGGTGCTCGACGAGCTGTTCTGCGTTCTTCTGGCGGAGTTCTTTCAGTTCCATCACAGCACCGTGCGCGCGACGAATTGGGTCTGCACCGACAGCTTCGCCGCAGCCAGGCGGAACGCCTCGCGCGCCTCGACTTCGGCGATGCCCTCGATTTCATACAACATGCGGCCCGGCTGCACCGGGGCCACCCAGTACTCGACGTTGCCCTTGCCGTTGCCCATTCGGACTTCGATCGGCTTCTTCGAGATCGGCTTGTCGGGGAACACGCGGATCCACAGCTTGCCGCCACGCTTGACGTAGCGCGTGATGCAGCGGCGGGCTGCCTCGATCTGGCGCGCGGTCAGATGGCCGTGCGTGGTCGCCTTCAGGCCGAATTCGCCGAAGCTGACCTTGTTCGAGACATACGACAGGCCGCGGTTGCGGGCCTTCTGGACCTTGCGGTACTTGGTACGCTTGGGTTGCAGCATGACTTACGCTCCCGCCTTCGGCGCGCGACGCTGCGGACGCTCTTCAGCGGCCTCGGCCTTGGCTTCCTGCTGAGATGCATGGAGGTCGAAGATCTCGCCCTTGAAGACCCACACCTTCACGCCGATGATTCCGTACGTGGTCTTCGCCTCGGCGAAGCCGTAGTCGATGTCCGCGCGCAGCGTGTGCAGCGGCACGCGGCCCTCGCGGTACCACTCCGAACGCGCGATCTCGGCGCCGTTCAGGCGGCCGGCGACGTTGACCTTGATGCCCAGGGCACCGAGGCGCATCGCGTTCTGCACCGAGCGCTTCATCGCGCGGCGGAACATGATGCGGCGCTCGAGCTGCTGCGCGATCGACTCCGCGACCAGCTGCGCGTCGAGCTCGGGCTTGCGCACTTCGGTCACGTTGATGTGCGCCGGGACGCCCATCACGGCCGAGACTTCCTTGCGCAGCTTTTCGATGTCCTCGCCCTTCTTGCCGATGACCACGCCCGGGCGCGCGGTATGGATCGTCACGCGCGCAGTCTTGGCCGGGCGCTCGATCTGGATCTTCGAGATGCCGGCCTGGGCCAGCTTCTTCTTCAGGAGCTCGCGCACCTTGAGGTCGGCGCCCAGGTACTCCGCGTACTCGCGCTTGTTAGCGAACCACTTCGAGTTCCAGTCCTTGGCGATACCGAGGCGGATGCCGACCGGATTGACTTTGTGACCCATCGTAGTCGTCCTGTGCCTTATTCGCCGACAACCACGGTGATGTGGCTCGTGCGCTTGGAGATGCGGGAACCGCGGCCCTTCGCGCGTGCATGCATGCGCTTGAGGATCGCACCCTCGTCGACGAAGATCTTCGCGACCTTCAGCTCGTCGACGTCCGCACCGAGGTTGTTCTCGGCATTCGCGACCGCCGACAGCAGCACCTTCTTGATCAGGTGCGCGGCCTTCTTGTCGCTGAACTGCAGCAGGTTGGTCGCGCGACCGACCGGCATGCCACGCACCTGGTCGGCGACCAGGCGGGCCTTCTGCGGGGAAATGCGCGCGCTGCGCAGGATCGCTTTGGCTTCCATCGTGCTCACCGTCACTTCCTGGCCTCGCCGGCCTTCTTGTCGCCACCGTGCCCCTTGAACGTGCGGGTCACCGCAAATTCGCCGAGCTTGTGGCCGACCATGTTTTCATTGACCAGCACGGGCACGTGCTGCCGGCCGTTGTGGATCGCGAGCGTGAAGCCCACCATTTCCGGCACGACCATCGAACGACGCGACCAGGTCTTGATCGGCTTCTTCGTGTTGCCGGCGGCCTCGACCTTCTTCATCAGGTGATGGTCGACGAACGGGCCTTTCTTGAGAGAACGAGCCATTGCTTAACCCCTGCGATCGCGAACGATGAACTGCGTCGTGCGCTTGTTCTTGCGCGTCTTGTAACCCTTGGTCGGCATGCCCCACGGCGAAACCGGATGCGGATTGCCCTGGCCGGCCTTGGCCTCGCCACCGCCGTGCGGATGGTCGACCGGGTTCATCGCGGCACCACGCACGGTCGGACGCACGCCGCGCCAGCGCGACGCACCCGCCTTGCCCAGCTTCTCGAGGTTGTGCTCGGAGTTGCCGACCTCGCCGATCGTCGCGCGGCACTCGGCCGGGACCTTGCGCATCTCGCCCGAACGCAGGCGCAACGTGGCGTAGCCCTGCTCGCGAGCGACCAGCTGCGCGGAAGCGCCGGCCGAACGCGCGATCTGCGCACCCTTGCCCGGCTTCATCTCGATGCAGTGGACGACCGAACCGATGGGGATGTTGCGCAGCGGCAGCGAATTGCCGACGCGGATCGGCGCGTCGCGGCCCGACATCAGCTGGTCGCCGACCTTCGCGCCCTTCGGCGCGATGATGTAGCGGCGCTCGCCGTCCACGAAGCACAGCAGCGCGATGTGCGCGGTGCGGTTCGGGTCGTACTCGATGCGCTCGATGCGGCAGGCGATGCCTTCCTTGTCGCGCTTGAAGTCGATGATGCGATAGTGCTGCTTGGAACCACCGCCCTTGTGGCGCGTCGTGATGCGACCGTAGTGGTTGCGACCACCGGTCTTCGACTGCGACTCGACCAGCGGCGCGTACGGCGCGCCCTTGTGCAGGCCCGGCGTCGACACGCGCACGACGGCGCGGCGTCCGGCGGAGGTGGGTTTGACAGTAATCAGTGCCATGATGTTTTTTCCTGATTTCCATGGACGCTCATCGCGCCCACATCCACCTTAGGCCTTCGCGGTCACGTCGATGGTCTGGCCATCGGCGAGCCGCACGTACGCCTTGCGCTTGTTGCTGCGCGTGCCGGCGCGATTGCGGAAAGCCCTGGCCTTGCCCTTCACGTTGACGAGGTTGACCGAACGGACTTCGACGCTGAACAGGCCTTCGACGGCGGCCTTGACGTCGGCCTTCGTCGCCGCCTGCGCGACCTCGAACACGTACTGGTTGTCTTCCTGCAGGCGCGCGCTCTTCTCGGAGATGTGCGGCGCGCGCAGCACGCTGTAGAGATGCTCTTTCACGCCAGCCACTCCTCGATGCGCTTGAGCGATTCGACCGTCACGACCACCTTGTCGGCGCCGACCAGGCTGACCGGGTCCAGCGCCGCGACGTCGACGACGTGCAGGTAGGGCACGTTGCGGGCGGCCAGGTACAGCGCCTCGGGCGCGTTCTCGGCGACCAGCACGACGCGACCCTCGGCCTTCAGCTCGGCCAGCTTCGCCACCATCAGCTTGGTCTTCGGCTGCTCGATGCCGAACGACTCGATCACGGAGATCCGGCCCTGGCGGTTCAGCTCGGACAGGATCGACGCCATCGCGCCGCGGAACATCTTGCGATTGATCTTCTGCGCGAAGCTGCGCGGGCGCGCGGCGAACGTGACGCCGCCACCGACGAAGATCGGCGCGCGATAGTCGCCGTGGCGCGCACCGCCGCCCTTCTGCTTCTTGAACTTCTTGGTCGTGCCGGACAGGTCCGAGCGCGACTTCTGCGCCTTCGTGCCAGCACGGCCGGCATTGCGGTAGGCGACGACGACCTGGTGCACCAGATCTTCGCGAAAATCCTTGCCGAACACGGCGTCGGACACGGAGACCGGCTTGGCGCCGATTACGTTGAGTTCCATGACCTGCTCCTTACTTCGCCTTCACCGCGGGACGGACGATGACGTCGCCGCCCGGGGCGCCCGGCACCGCGCCCTTGATCGCGATCAGATGGCGCTCGGTGTCGATCTTGACGATCTCGAGGTTCATCGACGAACGCGTCACGTTGCCCATGTGGCCGGCCATCTTCTTGCCCGGGAACACGCGGCCCGGCGTCTGGCGCTGGCCGATCGAGCCCGGGGCACGATGCGACAGCGAATTGCCGTGCGTGGCGTCACCCATCGTGAAGTGGTGGCGCTTGATCGTGCCCTGGAAGCCCTTGCCCTTGCTGACGCCCTGCACGTCGACCTTCTGGCCGACCTTGAAGATCTCATCGGCCTTGAGCTCGCCACCCGGCTGGAACTTGCCCAGCTCGCCGGCTTCGACGCGGAACTCCCACAGGCCGCGACCGGCCGTCACGTTCGCCTTGGCGTAGTGGCCGGCCAGCGGCTTGCTGACCAGGGCGGCGCGCTTCGCGCCAGCCGTGACCTGCACCGCGCTGTAGCCGTCCACTTCGACCGTCTTCACCTGCGTCACGCGGTTCGGCGTCGCCTCGATCAGCGTCACCGGCACCGAACGGCCGTCCTCGGTGAAGACGCGGCTCATGCCGCACTTACGACCCACCAACCCGATACTCATGGCTCGAACCTCAATGCAGCTTGATCTGGACGTCGACGCCGGCCGCGAGGTCGAGCTTCATCAGCGCGTCCACGGTCTTGTCGTTCGGGTCCACGATGTCCATCACGCGCTTGTGCACGCGCGTCTCGTACTGGTCGCGCGCATCCTTGTCGGCATGCGGCGACACCAGAATGGTGTAGCGCTCGATCTTGGTCGGCAGCGGGATGGGGCCGCGAACCTGCGCGCCCGTTCGCTTCGCCGTTTCGACGATTTCGCTCGCGGAACGATCGATCAGGCGATGATCGAAAGCCTTGAGCCGGATACGAATCTTCTGGTCCGCCATTGCCGTGTCCTTGAATCTGAAAGAACGCTGTTCATCGACGACGGGGTTCGCTGAAACCCGCCCGCCACGCCCTTTCGGGCCGGCCTTCGTACTCGCGAAAGAATGGGCGGACCGCTGCCGGTCCGCCCAATCCTGGATCATTCCGCCTCGATCGCGGCCGGGGAAATGCCCCGCCGGGGTCGCTGCGCTCGGCATCCTCGCCGGCGAACTCGAAGCGCATCCTGCGCCTCATTTCGCTGTCTTTTGCCGCCTTCCGGAAGCCGGGGCGGCGGTGAGCTGCATAGTATAGCGGGCCACCCCGGAAAAGTGAAGCGGCCAATCGGGGCCCGCGTCGCGGGCCCCGGGGCGTGCGGTGTTACTCGATGATCTTCGCCACCACGCCCGCGCCGACCGTGCGGCCGCCTTCGCGGATCGCGAAGCGCAGGCCCTCGTCCATCGCGATCGGCGCGATCAGCGTCACGACCATCTTCACGTTGTCGCCC